>OGOI01000401.1_pt1 | contig 39326 bp, 30 predicted proteins | sample 1552631 | NCBI WGS metagenome assembly OGOI01 (sample SAMEA2580204, study PRJEB22360) | human gut metagenome | biome: human gut; feature: human-associated habitat; material: faeces | place: Denmark | collected 2008/2010 | reverse complement strand
CCGCTGCGACTAAAGTCACAAATATGCTTTATTTAGCTTCAGGAGTTCGTCTGCTTTGCAGCCTCACAAACCAGAATTTGGCAAGACCTCATTGTTTCCAACGCACTTTCATGCTTCTCCGGTGTTACTCCCGCACAACAGTTACTATCTGCCAAAATCGGTACTTCCGGCAAAAATGCTTTTATAAGTAATGCATTAGACACAACGCAAATATCTGTGCATAATCCAATAAGTTCTATAGACTCTATCTCTTTTTCTTTATGAAGTTCTTTTAAGAAATTCGCCAGCTTACGAGAACCAAACGTTTCCTTTTCAAAAACAGCAAGTGCTTTTTTTACATATGGCTGAAGTTCATTTATAATCTCATGCCCTGGTGTTCCTTTAATACAATGAGGAATCGGAAGATTCTGCCCTTCCTGTGTATTCATATAATCTTCCCCATGTGTATCCTTTGTAAAGATAATATCTCCATTAAAATTCTCAATTTTCTCTTTCACCGCTGGAACAATCGCCTGTGCTTCTTTTGTCCCAAGAGAACCATCCACGAAGTCTTTTTGCATATCTACTATTATTAATATCTTTTCCATAATCTTTTCCTTTCAGTCCATTATAACAATTTAAATAATAACTCTCTCCAGCCAAAGACAGCTCCCCATGCGAGAAGATATCTTCTCACATGGGGGTGAGCATCAACCTTGCCTGCTGCAAATTATTATTTCATCTGCAATCCTATCGGACAGTGGTCAGAACCCATGACCGTCTTATATATAATGGCATCTTCTATCTTTTCTTTCCATCGTTCGGATACTACAAAGTAATCAATACGCCATCCAGCATCTTTTTCTCTTGCTTTGAAGCGATAAGACCACCATGTATAAGCTCCTGCAAGTTCTGGGTTAAGATAACGGAAACTATCAACAAATCCCGCACCTAAGAGTTCTGTAAATTTATTCCTCTCTTCCTGTGTAAATCCGGCATTCTTTTTATTTGTTTTTGGATTTTTAAGGTCAATTTCTTCATGTGCCACATTAAGGTCACCCGTCATAATGACTGGTTTTTCTTTATCAAGTTCCTGTAAATATTCTCTGAAATCATCTTCCCATTTCATGCGATAGTCTAAACGCTTCAATTCCGACTGAGAATTTGGTGTGTATACAGTTACAAAGAAGAAATCTTCAAATTCTAATGTGATAACTCTGCCTTCCTGATCATGTTCTTCCATTCCGATTCCATTCCACACTTTTAATGGGTGTTTCTTCGTAAATACGGCTGTGCCAGAGTAACCTTTTTTCTCTGCATAGTTCCAGTAACATTCATACCCTTCTGGTGCAAAGTCAATCTGTCCTTCTTGAAGCTTTGTTTCCTGTACACAGAAAATGTCTGCATCCGTCTCTTTGAAAAAGTCTTCAAATCCTTTTTTTACGCAGGCACGAAGTCCATTTACGTTCCAAGATATTAATTTCATAAATAAATCCTTTCCTTATTTCTCTTGTCTTAATTGTGACATCCTCCCCCACCTCGGCAAGTTTAGTTTTCGACGAGTCTCGCACTGCGGACAATCCCACTCTCTTAACGCAAGATTTTTCATTTTTGCATTTTTGTAACCACAAACAGAACAGATCTGGCTGCTTGCTAGAAGAGGACAAAGCCTTACTTATACTCCATATCTATTGTTATCGAATTATCTTTTACCTTCGCTTCAGCCACGCTTCCACATACCAGCGGCATCATTGGTGGTAAATGTCCGATATCCAGATCCATAATTATCGGTACGTTATATTTTGATAAAATATCAATAACTGCTTTGTACTGATCTAAACCGAAGAATTCTTCTCCATGACAGTATGGTCTTCCAATCAAAAAGCCTTTTGTATTTTTAAACCATCCTGACTCATCAAGCTGCCATAATGCCCTGCGAATTCCCATTACATTAAGATCACAAGCTTCTAAGAACCAGAGCACACCATCTTCCTTATACTTTTCATTAAATTCTTCTACTTTATCGAACTTTGTACCACATAAAGTAGCAAGGCAATCGAGGCATCCTCCTAAAAGCCGTCCTTTTACAGCAATTTCTTCCCATTCATTTATAATTTTATGAGGTTCACCTGCCGATACCTTATCACGAGATATTTTATTACAATCTGATACACTCTGAATTTCTTCTGGTTCTTTTCCTGTAGAAAGCCCATCCTCCGCCGTCCAGGTACGAAGCTCAAATTTTTCCGTCACATTATATGGTACTAATGGATTCTCTTCTGTCTTTAAACCTTCCCTTTCCCATTTGTCATAATTGTGTACTTTTTTACACATTCCTGTTAATATTTCCATCGAATTTTTTAACGATTCATGCCACGGTTCCATGCCAAAAGCTGCTGCACACGGGCCATAAATGCCTGCGGTATCACAAAGAGTTGCCAATAAAAAAAGGAGATTTGTGTTATCTGAATAACCCATAAACCATTTTGGCTCTTCCTGTCGAATCTTTTCAAAGTCTACATATGGGAGAATTTCGCACATCAATTCTCCGCCACCACAGGAAATAAGAACATCTACATCTTCTTTTTCATACCACTCATTGAACTCTTGGGCGCATTTTTCCGGCGTATTACTGATTCCTATGCCGCATCCTTCATAAACATTAGGGCCAAGACTCAAAGAATACCCCTCTTTTGTCCATACTTTCTGTGCGTTCTCAAATGCACTTCTATAAGGTTCTATGTTACATCCAAATGATGGTGCAACAAATCCTATTGTACCATTTTCTGGTAAAAATTTTCCGTATTTCATGCCATTTTTCCTCCTGTTTTTATCATACCATAAACTTCCATGTTGTTACTAGCTTAGTCTTAATTATTAAGGTTTTTAACATCATTTCGCTATAAGTGTTACAAAATTGTTAACTTTATCTTGACATTTCTTAATAATTATATTAATATAGGTCTTGTGCAAATCGAAAAACACGCAATTTATTAAAAAGGAGATATCGTTTGAAATATTTAAAATCAAAATTATTTACTAGTTTATTCGCAACTTTATTAATATTAAGCTTCTGTATGGCTAAGCCTGCACAGGTTCATGCCAGTAATGCAGATTCTGCTAAGATGGCTCGCTGGATGAGCATTTGCAGTTCCATGGCTGACAATATCGAAAAGAAACATTTCGTTTACAGCAATGGCGGAACAGCAAGAACTTACAACTCTGCAGTTAAAAGAAGCAGACGTTCTAACTGTGCATTATATGTTTCCTGGTGCTTACAGAAATACGGCGCATTAGGTTCAGGTCAGACATTCTACATCCGCCGTGGAAGTTCTTCTATCAGAAAAAACTTCGGACACTGGAAAAAGAAAAAAGTACAGGTTATCAGAGTTAACAAACGTGCTTCCCGCGTAAACTTAAAGAAGGGTGACGTTGTTCTCTGGTCCGGACTTGGACACACAAACATTTACGCTGGTAAGAATTCTTCTGGTGAACGCTTATGGTTTGACGCTGGTAAAGCTGCCACATATGGTCACCACTCAGGAAGCCGCTTTAACAATATCGGAAAGAAAACTCAGGGATATTTAAATTCTAAAACTGTTTCTTATATCATCCGAATTAAGGGACTTTAAGATTTCATACATAATTTAGATTAAATATTTCAAAACCGATTATATATAGTAAATATAACCCCACGGAATTTTTCGTGGGGTTTTTTATCTCAGTCGAGAAGACTCCCACCTTTTCAGGTGGTGAATAATAGCAAATTTGTCTCAGTGGGAGTCCAATCTCCGACTGAGATAAACGCTCCGCGAGGATGCGCAGTGATTCTGATAGGAACATGTCAGCTTCGCTGACCAGAATCACGCGCCAAGTCTCACGGACGTTCGACTTGAATTGTAACGAAATAAAATACTACTTATTCATAATTGCATCAATCGCATCAATAAATCCAGCCCTGATTCCCGCATGCTCTAATGCATCCACACCACAGATTGTTGTTCCTGCTGGTGAACATACATTATCCTTTAACACACCTGGATGCTCGCCGGTCTCAAGCTGCAATTTGGCACTTCCAAGTATCATCTGAGATACCATTTCATACGCCTGCTTTCTAGGTACTCCATATTTTACCCCGGCGTCTCCTAACGCTTCAATTATCAAATCTACAAAAGCAGGGCCACAGCCTGTAAGTGCTCCACCGATTCCCATCAAATGAACTGGCAGCTCAATTACAATTCCCAATGCTTCAAATAACTTTTTAATTTCTTCTCTTTCTTCTGGTAAAAGTGAATTTTTCTCTTCAAATAAAAGAACACCCTCTCCTACCATTGCCGGTGTATTTGGCATGATAAACTGAAGTCTTGTACTTTTATCAAGATATTTCTCATACTTGTCATAATTCCAGCCTGCCGCGATAGAAATTAATGCCTTTCCTTTTAACTCTTCCTTAATCTCAGAAAGAACTCCTTCTATCTGATATGGTTTACAAGCCATCACTAAAGTATCTGCTTTTGCTGTTAATCCTTTTAAATCCTTGCATGGAACAAAACCAATTTTTTCTGCATTTGCCTCAAGCTTTTCATAATGCGGTGCGTAGGCAAATACTTCTTCTTTTTTCATTAAACCTTTTTGTAATATTCCTGCTGCTATTGCTCCTGCCATGTTCCCCATTCCAATAAATCCTAATGTTTTCATGTTGTCCTCCTGTCTGTCAATTCTATGATTTTAGATATACATATCTTTCATAATATCAAAATAAAATCATGAAAATGTATTGTCTATGGCTTCTTTATTCCAAGAAATAAAATCTCTCAGAACTTTATTTGCAGATAGTTTACCATATTTTTTGTTATCTCTCACTCTTTTTTCCTGTTTTTGTGATATGATGCTAAAGGAAACAAAAAATGAATTGTAAACTGTACAGCCTTGTTTCTTTTCTCATATCGTTTGCGTAAAACAACGGGCTGACTACAATCACACAATGCGTCTTTATGCAGGAATGATTTTTCAAACACTCTAGAACTACAAATTTATTACAATAGGATTTTGACTATGGATTTTACAAAAAATACAAATTTATCAATTGAGAAAATATCTGAAAACAAAACATCAGGCACTGAACTATCTGTTACCAAAATATACGATAGTACAGCCGAAAAAACATTTACGAATAATGCTTTTTCTCATTTTGTTACAGATACTATGACTATTCTCTGGGAACCTGCCGATTCGGGCTGTCGGCTGCTTCGCTGTTTTGGCAACAGCCCCATATTGAATGTTCCAGATATGATTGACGGACGGACAGTCAGTGAAATGGGAGCTTACTGTTTTTCCCGTTCTCGCCCCAGATTTCCTGAGAAAATTTACAAAACTATTTTTATAGATATAGAAAATCAGGAAACTACACTGGAAAGCGGACAGGCTTTTAACCAGAAAGATTTTGATTTTTCAGCTTTTGGAACAGAGCTTGATGGTACCTTTCTTGAAGAAATCACTCTTCCTGACTGTACAGCAACACTTCACAATGCCGCATTTTATAACTGCCGTAAATTAAAAAAACTTTCTGTAGGAACTGCAATTTCCGGCATTGGAAGCGATGAATTTATGAATGATTCCCAGCTGGAGCATCTGATCATTCGTGGAAAAGATTCTGAAGCAACCGGTTTACCTCTTATTTTGGAGCGAATCGCAGAAAATATTACCGTTTCTTTCTGTCCGGATTCCTCCTCATCACCAGAAAGTATTGTGTTCTTCCCTGAATATTATGAATGGTTAGATGAAATTTCCCCAGCTCATATTTTTAGCAGAAGCATTCACGGTGAAGGCTTCCGCATGAGAAAGAGCTTTGAAAACGGTATTCTCAATTACAGAAAGTATGATTCCTGCCTTGAAAATGCTCTTACGGTCGAATCGCCGGAGTCTTTATGTAAAATTGCTTTAAACCGCCTTCGCTGGCCTTCTCGGCTGGAAGACATTTTTAGAGAAAAATATGAAAATGTCATAAAAAAATATATGGGCACTGCTTTTACCCTTGCCGTAAAAGATCAGGACTTTCCGATGCTTCAATTTATCTGCGAGCATTTTTCTCCCGATGCATCCGCTCTCGCTTCTGCCATCGACCAGTGCATAGAAAAAGAATGGGGAGAGGGAAATGCTTTTTTAATAGAAGCAAAACATAAGTCTTTTTCTAAAAAAACATTTGATTTCGACCTGGATTTTTAGGAGGTGATACAATGACACAAACTGAATGGGAAAATGAAATGTGTATTAAAATTCTCGAACTTATTCAAAATGAACTATACGTAGATTTTCGTTATCTTGATGTTGCCGTTTCCGCACTTACCTTAACACCAAATGATTCTCTTCGTTCGACAGCAACCGACGGAATCTCCTTCTTTTTCCCTCCAGAACAGATTCTTCGGGTATTCCGCTCCAACCCGCTTTTCTTAAATCGCGCTGTACTGCACAGCGTATTTCACTGTATTTTTCGGCATCTGTGGATTCGTGGAAGCCGCGACCCAGATTTGTGGAACCTTTCCTGCGACATTGCTGTAGAGTGGATTATTGATTCTTTTGAGAAGAAAAGCGTAAAGCGTGCTCTCTCTGGAATACGCACAAATATTTATAACGATTTTCGTCAATATAAAATTCCCATCACGGCCGCAAATATTTACAGGTATCTTTTACCCGATGTCGTTGACAATCCAGACCGATTAAATCAACTTATGATGGAGTTTTTTACCGATGATCACCGTTTCTGGCCAAAAAAACCGTCAACTTCGCCTTCCGCCGCAAAGGCAGGACAATCATGGGATAAAATCAGCCGCCGCATGGAACAGGAATTAAATCTTCGTGGCGATGATTCCGCCTCCGGCATTGATGCTATAAAAACGCAGATCAAAGAGGGAAAAAGCCGCCGTTCCTATAAAGACTTCCTTCGAAAATTCACCGTACTTAAGGAAGAACTTCACTGTGACTATGATGAATTTGACTTAAATTATTACTCTTATGGTCTGCGGCTTTATAAAAATATGCCGCTGATTGAACCATTAGAAAGCCGGGAAGTAACTAAGATTTCTGAGTTTGTCATTGTCATTGATACAAGCTATTCGACCAATGGCCCGCTTGTCCAGAAATTCCTTGAAGAAACATTTCAGATTATTCAGGAGCGGGACAGCTTTTTCCATAAAAGCCAGATTCGAATTATTCAATGTGACAATCAGGTACACTCAGATACCATTATTAAGGAACAGAGAGACATTCCAAAACTGCTCCATAACTTTGAATTAATCGGTGGCGGGGGTACCGATTTCCGTCCTGCCTTTTCTTACATTAATAAACTACTTGAAGATGGAGAATTTCAAAATTTGAAGGGTGTTCTGTACTTTACAGATGGAAAAGGCATTTATCCCGCAAAAAGACCACCTTATGAAACTGCCTTTTTGTTCTTAGGAGAAGAAGAACATCCTGATGTGCCAGCATGGGCGATGAAATTGATATTGCACGAGGAAGATCTTTAAATATTTATTCAACTTTATGAATATGACCAAAAATTACCTGTTATTATATTTGGTATTCTATAAATCTATCAACAACGAAAGGATTCAATCTTATGAATATAAAAAAAGCAAAAGAAGATATTAAAAATACCGTTCGGGCTTATCTGAAGAAAAATGATTACGGACAGTACAGTATTCCCTCTATCCGCCAGCGTCCCATGTTATTAATGGGACCTCCCGGAATCGGCAAAACACAGATTATGCAGCAAATTGCACAGGAATGTAACATCGGCCTTGTGGCATATACCATCACTCACCACACCAGACAAAGTGCTGTCGGACTGCCATTTATTAAAGAAAAAACATTTGATGGCAAATCTTACTCCGTCACCGAATATACAATGAGTGAAATCATTTACAGCATCTATCAGTACATGGAAGAGTCCGGCAAAAAAGAAGGTATTCTTTTTATCGACGAAATTAACTGTGTTTCTGAAACACTTGCTCCAACAATGCTGCAATTTTTACAGTGCAAAACTTTCGGAAATCAGGCTGTCCCAGAAGGATGGATTATCGTTGCCGCAGGCAACCCACCAGAATACAACCGAAGCGTCCACGACTTTGACTTCGTAACCTTAGACCGTGTACGCAAAATTGATATTGAAGCAGATCTTGACGTTTTCAAAGGCTACGCCAGAGCAAGACATTTGCACCCATTCATTTTAAGCTATTTAGAACTCCGCCCGCAGAACTTTTACCGTACAGAAAATGATGTGGATGGCATTCATTTCGTAACCGCCAGAGGATGGGAAGATTTAAGCAGCCTTATCTACACTTACGAAGAGCTTTCTATCAAAGTAGACGAAGACATCATCCACCAGTTCATTCAGCACGAGGACATTGCAAAAGACGTTGCCGCCTACTATGATCTCTACCAAAAATACAGAGACGACTACGATATCAGCCGCATCCTCACAGGACAGGCCGGAGCCGATATCTATTCCAAACTGTTCCGCGCTTCTTTTGACGAACATTTAAGCTGTGTCGAACTCCTCATCAGCGGACTGCATAACTATATCTCCGATGCTCTAACTGCCGATAATCTGACAACAGAAGCCTATGCCTTCTTAAAAACTTATCAGATTGAATTGAAAAAACAGATTCAAAATTCTTCCGATTCAGATTCTGCAGCTCCAGGCTCGGATATATCTGCCACTGTCTCAAAAGTGAATCACTCAAATGGCAATATAGCTGCTACTTCTAATACGGCTCATTTAGATTGTGGTACACCTGATTCTAAATCCAGTATCCCAACTGAAAATGGACTCTACCGCGTCCTTCTACAGAAAAAAGCAGCAGAATATGAACAGGAAAATAAAGCAGGTCTCACCTCTCCAGAACAGAAAAACTTCCAATTAAAATTATTGGAACTCCTTACTGCCTGGACACCAGACTCCAGCCTTCCACCAAAAGAAGCCTTCCTCGCCGCCAAATCTGGATTTGATAAACAATGCCAAACCCGCATAGATACAATAAAAAAAGCATCCTCCGCGCTGGAAAATGCTTTCACTTTCATGGAAGAAGCCTTCGATGAAGGCCAGGAAATGGTTGTATTTGTCACGGAACTTACAATGGATCCGGAGGCATCACAGTTTATTACGGAAAATGGATGCGAACGGTATTTTAAATACAATAAAACGTTGCTAGTTGGCAATCGACGGGCTGCCATTTTAAAGGAATTGGACAGGGACGCTATATATTCTAATCCAAATGAATATGAGTTCTGATTTGCTGTAGGCAAGGGAGACGCTCACCCAAAGAGACCATAGCCTATATTTGTGACTCTATCACTGTGGGTTGAATGTTCGCTTTACGGCTCGCATTCAATCCTCGCTCTAAGGCCACAAATATAGGCTATGGTTTCTTTGGGGGAGCTGTCTTTGGCTGTAGAAGTAAAATCTGTCTTTATAGAGGAAGGAATTACTATAATAAAAATCCAAGTATCAGCCTCTGAAATCCAATCCCCCGAATATTTAATCTTTCCAGTCTTCTTCCCAAATCTTTATTTTTTAATTATCGCTTTTTTCGATAGTCCTTTTTTACGAAGTAGCTTTTTATATTTTTTATATTGTTTCTTTGGTACCTTTACTTTTACTTTTTGAGATACTCCCGTTAATGCATTTTTTCCTATGCTACTACTAGAAAGAAATTTAGATTTTATAATAATATTTTTTAAATTTTTACAACCAAAAAAGGCCTTACTTCCAATTCTTTTTATTGTTCTTGGAATAATAATTTTCTGTACCTTTTTATTATTTTTAAATGCTCCTGCTGCTATAGAAACTACTTGATACTTCTTATTTTTTATTGTTACAGAAGATGGAATACTAATGTTCTTACCGGAAATAGCTGCTTTTACATATTCTACAGTATTTTGTCCAATTACTTTATAAATAGCCTTACCTTTTTTTATTTTCTTTCCTACTGGCATCTTCACTTGTTTTTTTGTCGGCTTTACCCATGTATAACTATCTAAACGAGAAGTATTCAATTTATAAAATTGTGGATAAGAGAAATCTGTTGTATACCAAACGAGATTTCCATCTATATACAATGGTTCACAATCCGATAACTCACCAAAAATACCCTGACTACAATATTCTACATTGCCAGAGTTATTATTTATTCTTGCAACTTTTATTACTGTGTCATCTTCCCGATTTGTTTCTCCCCATATAACATAAGATATTTCATCTGTCGCCTTTACAATATATGGGTTATTTATATATATTTTTGATGATTCATTATAATTTGTAATCTGTCGTATTACCGGAGCTGATAAATTTTTATCTGTAATTGTTACAAATATATTTGATTGCGCATACTCACTCCAATTTGTATTCTTCTGATTTACACTACTTCCTACTACCAGAATTTTATCCTTTGCCATAATCATTCCACCAAGACAAAGCCCTGTCGCATTCTTATTGTTTTTATAGCTTCCGCCAATTGCATGAATTTTTACTCTTGATGATGAATACTCATTGTTAATTAGAGATTTTGTCAAAACAACTTCTCTAGGATAAGCATCTCCATGATCAAGGAAATAAAGAGCCTCTTCATCTGTCAATACAAACTGATTAAAAGAATGACTTGCATACGCAGGATTTTTAATATTTACTTGCTCCATTGTATTCTCGTTAATAAAGATTATCATATTGGACTGATGATTTAATCCATCTGAACTTGCATACATCGTATGACAAGTATGAACAATCAATCTTCCTCCTGCTTCTGCCATACGTAGAGAACCTGCTTCTAACGGAATTTGTGTATTAGCTCCATATACCGAACATTGTCCAAGTCTTACCCAATTTTTACTATACTTTACTACACGTAAAACTTCCACAGAATCTTTTTCGTTTAAATTTCGTTGCCCAAAAACAATATAGTTGTTGTCTTTTCCACTATAAAATCCACCAAATATAGGAAGTTCTTTTTTTATCCGTTTCGAACTCTGTAGCTTAAAATCAGTTGACCAATTTTCTACATATACAGTAGAGTCATTTTTATATTCTACCCTTATAAATCCACCCTGTTCATTTTTAATAAGATAAGAATTAACCGGCTGCGACCACCAATATCCGTAATCATGCCCCCAATAGTTATGAGACTTTACCCCACTTGTTGCAGAAGTGATATAAGAATATGAGGCTGCATCAGCTCGTATTGGCAATACATTTATTCCGGCAAATACCAACACAAATGATAATACCAATGACACTTTCCTTTTCCCCAAAAGTAACTTTTCTTTCATACTTTTCCCCCTTATAATTCTTCATTAAAAAGTTTCTAATCCAAATATAATACTAGCACGCTTTTTTATCAACATATAATTTATTAATCTATCAAGATAATCTTCAGAGGTTATGTGGATTCCAATCCTACAAATTAGTGGAAAAAGATTTGAAAATGGAAACAGAGGAAATAGAATTTTTTGTATATTGTTTTTTAATGGGATTGACACGCGAATTAATGTGAAAACTCTTTTGAATTAACAGGAAGAAGACTGATTTTACTTCAACAGCCAAAAACAGCTCCCCCAGAGAGAAGCCACCCTATATTTGTGGCCTTAGAGCGAGGATTGAATGTGAGCCATTAAGCGAACATTCAACCCACAGTGATAGAGTCACAAATATAGGGTGGCTTCTCTCTGAGGGAGCGTCTATTTTTTCCTACGCAAACCAAAGTTTAAAGAAATAGGTTACATCCCGCAAAAGAAATTCCTGCGGAAATAACAATTTTCCAAATTAAATGTATATTCTTTCCTCTTCTCTGCAGCCACATTAAAACCAGATTCACCGCAATTACAATAAGAGTAATCACCAGTGCCGGATGTCCACTTCCGGTCTGTACCTGACCGCGGATTCCTGATGTATACAGCGATACTGCTACAGTAAGGAGCAGACCAGAAATAATCGGACGGATAAAGTGTTTTACTACTGAAAATATCTGAAGGCTCTCATATTTCTCATAGACACAAAATACTAATTCAAAAATAGCTCCTGATGCTGCCACGCTGCAGGCAAATCCGGAAAGTGCTACAAGAAATCCTTCTATTACAGAACCGTTTAAGTTATATCCTACATCATAAGCAATTCCGGTAAGTATTTTACATAAAATAGAACCTGGAAGTGCGTTAGCTACAGCTACTACATTACCGTAAAAATCTGCGTTATTGATAACTCCACCTTCCACGAACAATCCCTGTGCTACAGAAAGATACGCATCTCCGCCGCCAAAAGACATAATAGAGGATAACCAGCCCATTCCGATAAACTTTAACGTCTTTGCTGTGAGGAACATTGCCGGAATAGAAAGTATTACTACGAATAAGAGCCAAAATCCTGCAGATGTTGCAAGTCTTTTTGCTGGAAATGCTTTCTTATGCGGACTTTCTACGATAGACTGTACCAGGCCAAGAATTGATAATACCGCCATAACCGCGAGAATAAATGGTTTTGCGGAAACTGGTATAATATGTGCATTGCCGGCACAAAGCAGATAGCATACCGTAATTATTGCTGCTGGTATGGATCTTCTTAAGCAACGTACATGTCCTTTTGTAAATAAGATTACAAAGAATGCCGCTCCTAATACCTGAATCGTTGACAGTGCAAATATTGGTTTAATATCAAGCCCGAATAACTGATAAATGCTTTTCTCTCCTGAAAGTAAAAACACTCCAAGAATAATCAGACCATACAATTGTCCTTCTCTCTTATTCACTGCCTGGCATACTGTTCCTAATGAATAAGCCAGTAAAGTTAAAATAATAAACGCAGAGATTCCGATAGAAAGATAATTAATCTGTGACTTCACCACACTTCCTGCACTGGAAATAACTGCCTGTAATAATACTGTCAGTAAAGCACCTGGCAATGCCATCGCTGTCGCTGCCGCCGCCATTCCTTTCAATCCTGAAGCCTGTCTTCCGATTCCTGTAGCAACCTCTACAGGAAGTGCTCCTGGAGTTATACTGGCAATCATTACATCATCATTAAATTCTTCTTCTGATACAATCTTATCCTTCTCTACGACCTCATCTTCGATTACTGGAATCAGTGCGCTTCCCCCACCAAAACCAATGAAACCGATTTTTAACATAGTCATAGTCATGGAAATAAACTTTCTCATCTTTATACTCTCATCACTTACTGTTGTTTTTACTTTTTGTCTTCTTTCTGATATCTGTACTGCTGTTACACTCATATTATCATATTGCCTTTCATTATATAGGGATATTCAAAAAACTGCAATGTAAAAATTTGTTAAATACCATTCGGTTTTCATGTGTCTTATTCGTTTTCTCTATATTACATCATATTTCATATTATTTCAATAGGAAATATAGGAAATATTTTTTAAGTTGATTTTACAAACGAAAAAGTAGGTTAATCTAAACTGACGAAAACCAGAATAGGGCTATATATAAAAAATGCTTCGTTTCACTGCGTCCAAACTGCTCGCCCGCAATTTGAACTTGCTCTAGAGCGTGTTTGAAAAATGCTTTCTGCAAGATGTGCGTCACAATTTGCGGGAGATTTCGCCTGAATGAGGGCGGCGTAGCGGGCTACGGCAACCGAATGAAGGCAAAATATACCGTAAATTGGGGCGTGCAGGTTGCAGGAATGATTTTTCAAACACGCTCTAAGGCGCATTTTTTATATATAGCCCTATTCTGGTTTTCTGTTTTTAGATGAGACACTTTTTCTGTCTTTGAGGGAATTCAATTTAAAAATATTGGGAGAGAAGATTTGGGGAAGGGGACAGGAGAAAATAGAATCTCCTCCCAGCCAAAGACAGCTCCCCAAGAGAGAAAATACCCTATATTTGTGGCCTTAGAGCGAGGATTGAATGTGAGCGTTCGAGTGAACATTCAACCCACAGTGATAGAGTCACAAATATAGGGTATTTTCTCTCTTGGGGAGCGTCTCCTTTGCCTGCGGCAAATCTATTTATCTTTCCCCGTTATATGTTTCCACTTTCTACGAAGACGGAACCATAAAGATGTCTGCTCTAATTCACGAATCATCGCCTTTAATTCAGCATCTTTTTTCTTTCGTTCTGCTTTTTCTTCTTTTATCTGATCCTTTAACTGTTTAATTTGTGTCTGGTTCTTTTTATTCTGGTCTGTTAACTTTTGTTTTAATTCCTTGATGGACTTTTGCTGGACTAAAGTCATTTCTCCAAAAAAGCGAACAACCTCTTCATACATATATGGATTATGAGGATCCCACTTTTCTACCTGCTTTATATCCTGATTAAATAAAATTCCATCTTCTTTACCAAGATATTCTCTTGCGATTTTTTCATTTGACTCCTGACACTGCTCAAGGAATTGTTTTCTTTCTTCGATAGAAAACCAGTCGCTTTTATATTCAGAAGAAGCTCCTATAGCAGCTTTCTCTGTAATCTGTTTTGCAAAGAAATGCGTACTGCCGTCACAATCTGGTAAAGTATTTATAATACGTTTTACTTCGCATGCATTCAAAGATAAGGTCACATTATCTCTCTGGTCACTCACATAGAAATCATCTGTCATATCTAAGCCGATAACTTTGAGAAAATCAGACTGAATCGTGTTTCCATTTCCTTCAAATTTATCTCTCTCAAAAATTCGTACAACGATATTATTTTTGCCAACTACTCCTGCAATGTTTTCGAGATGTTCATAATAATTAATGACTACTCCTGTCGGATTCTGGATATAATCTTCCCATGTTAGTGCACTATAACTATTCCATCCATCCTGAATCTGCTGGTTAAGCCACGATGTAAGTAATGCATCCTGTCTTCTGATATAAACGATTACTTTCAAATCATAATTATGAGCGTCTATATATTCTTTTAATCTTTTCCATGCATCAAATACAAGAAATGCTGTAGAATGCCATATATTTTCATCTGACAAGATAACATTATCGTACTTTTTAAATGAATCATCGAGCATCTGGAAACCTTGTTCGCGAATTTCCTGTGTTTTTTCCTCATTGACACTTTTGTCCTCATTAAAAAGTTTTGCTACAAGGAAATGTCCATTTCTTTGAATTCTTACATGCGGGTATTTGAACGGTAAAATAGGATAATCATATCCCTTTTCATTTAACACATTCTGATTCGCTTCACAAAACATCTGTATTGCTGTCGTTGCAGTTTTGGGTGTTCCTATATGCAAATATAACGTTTTTTTCATGTTTCCTCCACTGTTGCAAAATATATTTATTATTTATCCAGATATTCTTCTAACTGTGCCATCACATAATCTACGCTGTCTGCAAGGCTCTTTCCAGTTGTATCAATCGTAACTTCTGGATGTTCCGGTGCTTCATATGGGCTGGAAATTCCGGTGAAGTTCGGAATCTCTCCTGCACGGGCTTTTTTGTAAAGTCCCTTAACATCTCGTTTTTCACACTCTTCTACCGGTGTGCTTACATAAACTTCAATGAAGCTGTCATCTCCAATAATCTCTCTTGCATTCCGTCTGTCGCGGACATATGGAGAAATGAAAGATGTGATTACGATAAGTCCTGCATCATTCATTAACTTCGATACTTCTGCGATACGACGAATATTTTCGATACGGTCTGCCTCTTTGAAACCAAGGTTCTTATTCAGTCCCATACGGACATTATCCCCATCTAAAAGCATGGTATGCTTTCCGAGGGCAACAAGACGCTTTTCTAATTCATTGGCCAGTGTAGACTTACCAGAACCAGAAAGACCTGTCAACCAGATTGTCTTAGGTGTCTGTCCTTTTTGCTGTGCGCGGAAGTCTCTTGTAATATCCATCTCATGCCATGTCAGGTTATCGGTACGTCTTAATGCGTGCATGATAACACCACAAGCAGATGTCATATTTGTAATTCTGTCAATGAGAATCATGGAACCTAATGCATGGTTGTCCTTGAACTTCTCAAAAACAATCTTATCGGAAACGGCAATATCACAGGCTGCGATTTCATTCTTATAAATGGCATCTGCATGTACTTCATTTCCAGTATTTACATCAATCTTGTACTTGATATTCATGACAACGGCTGGAATCAGCTTTGTTCCAAGTTTTAAGAGGTAATTCTTTCCTGCTACAAGATGTGTGTCATCCATCCATAAAAGCTTTGCAGTAAATAAATTACCGGTCTTTGGTTTTGCATTATTAACGAGAACACAGCCTCTTGAAACGTCTACTTCTCTGTCAAGAGAAATTGTTACCGCGTGTCCGCGGCTGCTTTCTGTTACTTCCTTACCTGCATCAATAATGCCTTTTACCTCTGCCTTTTCATTAGATGGTAAGGCGGTAATCTCATCACCAACTTTAATCTTTCCAGATTCAATCTGTCCCTGGAATCCACGGAAAGTTCTATCTGGACGGCATACTCTCTGAACAGGCATAGTAAAGCCACTCTCAATAGAATCGTCATGTATCTGGATATTTTCAAGATATGTGAGAAGTGATTCTCCTTTATACCACGGCATCTTAGTAGATTTCACTGTAACGTTATCTCCTTCTGTCGCAGAAACAGGAAGAATCTTGATAGACTTATAGTCGTACTCTGCTGCCATCATCTTAATTTCACGTTCAATCTTTTCAAAACGGTTGGCATCATAGTTAATTAAATCCATCTTATTGATTGCAAATACAAAATGCTCGATACCCATAAGGGAGCAGATTCTTGTATGTCGCCTTGTCTGTACAAGAACGCCCTGTGTCGCATCTACAAGGATAACGGCAAGTTCCGCAAAGGATGCTCCTACTGCCATGTTTCTTGTATATTCTTCATGACCTGGGGTATCTGCAACGATAAAAGAACGGTTCTCTGTTGTAAAATAGCGGTAAGCGACGTCAATTGTGATTCCCTGCTCTCTCTCAGCCATCAGGCCGTCAAGAAGGAGAGAATAGTCAATTGCCCCACCACGAGAACCAACCTTACTGTCAAGCTCTAACGCTCTTTTCTGATCTGCAAAAAGCAGCTTTGCATCATAAAGCATATGTCCGATCAATGTGGACTTTCCATCATCTACACTACCACAGGTAATAAATTTAAGAAGACTGTTCATATTAGAAATAACCCTCCCTCTTTCTCTTTTCCATGCTGGCTGCTCCGCCATCACTGTCAATAACACGGCTGGTACGTTCAGAAGATACCGCACTTAATGTCTCATCAATAATTGCATCAAGTGTATCTGCATCACTCTCAATACCACCAGTTAATGGATAACATCCAAGAGTACGGAAACGAATCTTTCCATGTTCAATCTTTTCTCCTGGTTCTAATCTCATACGGTCGTCATCTACCATAATGATATTGCCATTTCTTCTGACAAATGGTCTCTCTGCTGCAAAGTACAGCGGAACAATATCAATATTTTCACGCTGAATGTACTGCCAGATATCTTTCTCCGTCCAGTTAGAAATAGGAAATACACGCATTTCTTCGCCCTGATGAATATTTGTATTGTAAAGCTTCCACATCTCCGGACGCTGATTTTTAGGATCCCACGCATGGCTGGAATTACGGAAAGAGAAAATTCTCTCCTTTGCTCTGGATTTCTCCTCATCACGTCTTCCACCGCCAAATGCAGCAGTAAAACCATATTTATCAAGAGCCTGCTTTAATGCCTGTGTCTTCATAATATCTGTATAAGATGAACCGTAGTCAAATGGATTGATTCCCTTCTTAACCCCGTCCTCATTAATGTACTCAATCATATCAAGTCCGTATTTTTCAGCAATCTTATCTCTGAACTCAATCATTTCCTTAAACTTCCATGTAGTATTTACATGTAAAAATGGAAACGGCGGCTTCTCAGGATAAAAAGCCTTCAATGCTAAATGAAGCATTACAGAAGAGTCTTTACCGATAGAATACAGCATTACCGGCTTCTCACACTCTGCCACTACTTCACGCATAATGTATATCGCTTCTGCCTCTAACTCATCAAGATGGGTCATATCACTCATTATACTTCTCCTTTATAATCATATTTTATCTTTTCAAATTATCGTAACGATTCAATCCCTGTTTTATTCATATTTAAATGCATAGCCATCTAAATGTATATCCCTCTGGATACATGCCTTATTTAAATAAATATCTTATTTCTTGTCTCATTCCTGTGTCTATAAATCCATACGAATTGAATTTGTTACAAAATTATTACATGATACTTTATTATATAGGTATTTTCCAAAAACTGCAATAATAAAGTTCCACGAATGTTTTCCAAAACTGCCTGTATTTTTCTACGGATTAGGCATTAAATACAGCGGAATCTCGATATTTTGCTCTTCTATCTCAAAAACCGCCTTTATCATATGAAAACGTCGGTCTCTCGTATCCGTTACCGTAACAGGAAATGTACAAAATACATTTTCCCTTTCTGCCTCCAACTCTATATCTTTATGAAAAATCTCTTCCTCTTTATATAAAATGTGCAGCACAGCCTTTGTTGGCAGCGCCATCTGCACTGGTTTTAAATCTCTTATACTTTCTTGACTCTTAAAACTAAGCATCTTTGCCCCAGTCTCCCAATCTTTTTCCGGGAAAATACAAAAATCCATACAGAATTCCTGGTTTTTAATTACTTTGAGAGGCATTGCGGCAAAAAGCATATAGTTCCCTAAATTTTGTTCCGAATTTCTATGCTTCTTTTTCACTGAAACAGTATTCTTTTCTTCTGTTATCTTTTCTTGCCGGTCTTCTTGTTTTTCTCTTTGAGCTGCTTTTTCTGTTACTTTTGTTTTTGGACTCTCTTTTGCTACATTTTCCAGTTCATCCCAGACTTCCCCAATCCATCGGTCAACTTTTTTCCTATCCTGCTCCTTCTGACTTATGTCCCTATTGGAGCCTTGTCCATAATTGCTATCATCTTGTAATTGATTTATTCTCACGTTTCTACCCGGCAGGCTATTTTTCCCTGATAAATCTGTAGATAACTCGTTCTTTCCTATTATAATATCCTCATCCCTGCCACCTCTTGCCCTGCAGCAATGCGGACATTCTCTAAAGTACGCTTTATCATAATAATGCCCATATTTACATCTTGTAATCTTCATTTTCGTCTCCTATATAATTTATTAACTAGCTGACACTCGAGAAGAGAGCAAATAAAGCATATTTGTGGCATCCAGCCTTTGCTCGAGGCCACAAATATGCTTTATTTATCTTCCAGAGGGCTATACTTTGTCTAAAAATAATTTAGAGAATCCCTGAAAATTATGACTTCTTATAAAACTGACTTTCAAAGAACCAACCCTTAAATTATCATTACGATATTATAATCCACTATTCACCAATCGCCTTGATAATCAAATTAATACAATTCTCCTTGCCGATTGCTCCACTATCTAACATCATGTTGTAATCGTGGTAATCGCCCCATTTTCTCTTAGTATAGAAGCGATAATATACTCTTCTCTTGTGGTCTCTCTTCTGGAGGAACTTAACCAGTTCATCTCCCTTAAGATCAACTCTGTCAGATACATTCGCCATTCTCTTCTCAATATTAGCTCTGATAAACACATCAAAACTGTCGATATCTGCCTGCTCTAAAATGTAATTCGCACATCTTCCAACGATAACACATGGACCTTCCTGTGCAAACTTTGTAATGATTCTACGCTGAATCTTGAAAATCTTATCCTGTGGGTCCTCTGCATAATAATAACTGTCAAATGGTGCCGATGTTCCGAGTAATACAGAAGAAAGAGAGCTGTACTCACCGTGTTCCTCTACAAATTCCTTTGTAAATCCACTCTCTGCAACTGCCTTATCTACGATCTCATGATCATAAAATGGAATATCCAGACGCTTTGCTACTTCCATTCCAATGTCGTGACCGCCACTTCCAAACTCTCTGCTGATCGTTATAATTTTCTTCATAAAAATCACCCCTTTTAATCGTAAATCAGATTCAATATCGACATGTATAATTATGAATACCTTTGTCTATATTGTAGCATATTTGCACAAAAAAACAAGCATATTTCACAATTTTTCTGTCTTTATGCACCTCTTATTTTCTATATTCATACAATAGCAAAAGAATATATTTTAAAAATCTCTGTAGAAATATTTTTTAACCACACTCTAGAGCGCAAACACGCTCTAAGCAAAAAAGTAGCATCAGCTATATAATTTTACAAACATCACATAAATAGTCACCATAATTCTTATCATTTTCCTATAATATATAGACAATTTAACCACTTTATCCGTTTTTCTCTATTATTTTGTTGTTTTTTGTCGAATTAAATGTTAAAATTAAGCTCTACAAATAAAACAAGAGGGGGTGCTATTATGACCAAACTTACAATTTGTATGTATGGTGCAGCAAGCGACCGCATCGATTCCATCTATATAAATGCAGCAGAAGCACTTGGAAAAGAAATTGCAAAAAGACACCACAAGTTAATCTATGGCGGCGGTGCCAGCGGACTGATGGGAGCCTGTGCAAACGGTGTGTTAGAAAACGGCGGAGAAGTAACAGGTGTTGTCCCAACTTTCATGAATAAGTTTGAACCGATTAAAAGCGAGTGTACAGAAATTGTACGCACAGAGACAATGAGCCTTCGAAAAGAAGTCATGGAAGAGAATGCCGATGCATTTGTCATCGCACCCGGCGGCATTGGAACCTTCGATGAATTCTTCCAGATACTTACCTTAACCGAACTTGGCCGAAGTGCAAAACCAATCATCGTATACAACGTTTCCGGTTTTTACGATGACACCATCGCTATCATCGATAAACTCATCGGCATGGGATTCATCCGCGAGTCCGTAAAGTCACTTTTCTCGGTATGCGAAACACCGGAGGAGGTACTTAATGCGGTTGAATGGTTAACAAGTCAGTAGAAATTTTGCAGATAGATAGAACAGACGATCCCTACACACAGAAAACCAAAAAAGCCAATCCTTATATTTGTGATATTAGAGCGAGGATTGATTGTGAGCCATTAAGCGAACATTCAACCCACAGTGATACTTTCACAAATATGAGGATTGGCTTTTTTGGTTTTTGTCTGTCTATAGTCTATCTATAGCCTATTTAGAAGAAGTCGAATCTCCATTCTCCTTGTCCTGCCACTTCTTTCGTTCTACGAAGCGTCCTAATACAAATGCTACGATTCCTACTCCGATTCCTGTCTGAAGACAGAAGATTAAGCTTTCGATTTCTCCTGGAAGTTCTCCACCGAGTGCAGTTTCAAGTACTGGTGTGAACCATGGTTCATATTCTTTTCCCTGAATTTCGGAAATCATTTCGCTACCTGCATCATCAGATCCACCGAATTCTGCTCCCTTTAATGCGAACAGTGGTACGATTGCGATTAATGCTGCAATTACTAATAAAATAATTACTGTCTTTGTATTTTTTGTCATTTTCTCTCCTCCTAATTAAAATTCAAGACTGCTTAATTCGTCTTTTGCGTATGTTTCAAGTGCAATAACGATAACTACAGTGAGGATACCTTCGATTACTGCTAATGGAAGCTGTGTTGTAGCGAAGATTCCGAGGAATTTTGCGATAGATGCTCCAATGCCGCCAACTTCTGAAGGGTAAGCAAGTGCAAGCTGGAAGCTTGTTACGCAGTATGTAAATAAGTCACCTAAAAATGCTGCAACGAATATGCATACTCGTTTATTTACATTTGCTTTCTGAAGTAATTTGTATAAGATCCAGGAAATGATTGGTCCAGCGATTGCCATAGAGAAGCAGTTAGCTCCTAATGTTGTTAATCCGCCGTGTGCAAGTAAGATTGCCTGGAAAATTAATACGATAATACCTAAGATACTTGTTACACATGGTCCAAATAAGATTGCTCCAAGACCTGTACCTGTCATATGGGAACAGCTTCCTGTTACTGATGGAATCTTTAAAGATGAAAGTACGAATACGAAAGCACCTGTTAAAGCAAGTACAGTAAGGGTTCTTCTGTCATTTCCAAGTACCTTTTTAATATTCATGAAACCGATTACTAAGAATGGTACGCAGATTACTCCCCATAAGATACAGTATTTTACTGGAAGGAATCCCTCCATGATGTGCATTGCGTTAGAAACTGGCGCGATTGTTAAAAGCATTAAAAATACGCTTGCAAGAACCGCAAGATTTTTCTGTTTTTTAGACATTTGTCTTTCCTCCTTTTAATTTTTGTGTATTTCTGGAATCAGGAGATCCCTAAAATACGATTTTATAAACCTTTTACCATTGCCTGAAATTCGGCAATATTTTTAGGATAAACGTCCCCATCAGGGACGATACCTTTCTCTTTTAAAATGTCATAGACATCGAACATCATTGGGTGTTTCAGATTTGCCTGCTTCAAAATGTCCTCTTGCTTAAATACAGCAAGTGGCGTATCATCTGCAATAATCTTTCCATGACAAAATACAATAACTCTCTCTGCCCAGCGATAAGCAAAATCAACATCGTGAGTAGAAATGAGCATTGTCCGTCCTTCATCACCCATTTTCTGAAGAACTTCCTCAAGCATTGCCGCATTCAATGGATCAAGCGCCGCTGTTGGCTCATCAAAAATGATGACTTCTGACTCCATTGCAATAATATCTGCAATACTGACTCTCTTTTTCTCGCCACCACTTAAATAATGTGGCGGACGATCTTTAAATTCTGAAATATTCATATATTCAAGAGCTTTATCCACTCTGGAAATCACTTCTTTTTTCGGTAATTTCAGATTCATCGGCCCAAAGGAAACTTCAGCCATTACCGTGGACGCAATAATCTGATTATCCGCATCCTGAAAAACAATGCCGACATTCTTTCGAAGATCATTTAAGTTTTTCTTTGTAATCTTCTCACCACGATAATAAATATCGCCGTGATGAGACTTCAAAACTCCGTTAATATTCAAAAAGAATGTAGACTTTCCTGCTCCGTTCGAGCCAAGCACCGCAATCTTCTCGCCCTCATAAATATTAAGGTCAACTCCATTCAGTGCCGTTTTTTCTCCATTATATGTAAAATGTAAATCTTCAACCTTTAAGATTGGTTCTTTTTCCTGCATAAACATCTCCTGATACTCATTTGTTGCTCGCCACCTACAGATGTGGGAGTCATCTCACATCTGATATATTTTACGAAATTATGATAAAGTATTCTTCCGATTTATCTGGCAAAATTATCTTATCTCGTAAAAAACCATATAAGCAGTAACACTACAATAAAAATAACTGCCATCACAATCTGGCCTGCTTTTAGCGGCTTCTCTTCTTCAAGGAATCGTAAATCCCCATCGTAACAACGTGCTTCTAACGCATTGTAATAATTATTTCCTCTTTTCAATGACACAACTAACAAGTTACTTGCAACCTGGCCAAATGAATAACAGGAAGTCTTAAAATCACAATATCCAAGACGTGACTCTGCTGAATTCTTCATGCGGCTGTGTGTATCAATCATAATAAAAATGTAACGGTAAATCATATTCATAAGCTCAATAATCAGCTTTGGAATATGTGCTTTTCTCAAGACTGCAATAATTTCACTCAGCGGTGTAGTAAGTGTCATCATATAAAGTGCACTCACAGCTCCCAATGCCTTAAACACAAGACCTCCAGCCTTAAGCAAGCTTGCCTTTGACCAGTAAATGTAAAATAAATTCAAAAAATGAACATGATACTGTCCTACTGGACGCATCGAAAATCCAATCGCTATCGCTATTGTTCCAAAAATTAAAAATACAATCGGAACAAGCAGCATCGTAATGTAATGATGTAAATCCAGTCCACCAACAGCCACCGTCAAAAATCCCATAAAGAAAATAACTGCCAGCGAAACAAACAGATTATTGCATGCAATACATATAAGCAGACTAATAATAGAAAACAGAACTTTAAAGCCTGCATTCCAGCTTCTCATATGTGATGCATACGCATAATAATCTACCGAAAAGCTGCTTCCATGCTCATGCTTGAACCTTTTCTTCTTCTCTTTCATAAAAATCTCCACAACAAAAAAACATGCCCTGATTTACAAGACATAATACTTTTTGTAAATTCTTCTTATTTTTTATGCGCTTCCCTGAGCATACTAAAACACGCTCTAATGTTTAATTTTAAATAGGTAAAATAAACTCTAGATAATAGAAAATAAAAGTTAAAAGAACCTGCTACATAAAACTAGATAACAGGCTGAATAGAACTTTGAACATCAGTTAGACAGAAAGGTTTTTATCTGGCTGTATCAAATAGATTATGTTCACAACCAATTACAAACAGGTAGACAAAAAAATTTCCGTGAAAACACTGTGCTGATTTTCTAAAATAATTGTGCAAGCACTTATTGATTATAATTCTCAATATTTGCCTGAACTTCGTTTATTATATCACAATTCTACTCGTTGTAAATGGATTTTTTCGCACAATCTTAATTTTTTAAGAAAAAAACCTTTCATATTTATAAAAAATTACACGTTTTATTTTGGCAAATATATAACCACTTATTACCTTTTAATGTGTTGAATTTTACAATTCCTGATTTACGTAGCAAAGGAGACTCCGCTGAGAATAGTAGTAGTCGGATTGCCCGAAAGCATTTTTCAAACACGCTCTAGATTTTCTAATTTCATTCCAGAACCATCCTCATTTAATGACAGCGTTGCCTTGTATTCCACTCCTGGATCAGGTTCTGTTGCATGTGAAGTATATAACAGACAATCCACTTCTATTTTTCCATTTTTGAGTATCTTAAATCCATCTTTATTAATTTGATCAATCATATCCGTTTCTACCCACCAATAGGTCATTTCAAACTCTCCTGAAAAAGTGAATTCTATATTCGTACCGTTTCTCTTTATACTACAATTATATTTATTTTGTAACGCTTTATTCGCTACTATATCATCAATCGTTCCATCATAGTCTACAAGTGCCAGATAATCATCGAATGCATCTTCTTTTACAATAATAGATTTTTCTGTATTGCTTTTTATATCATCCTCGGAAAATACTGGCTTATAAACCAGGCTTTCTGCCCTATTAGCGTAAATATCCTCATCATTAGGCTCAGTATAACAATATCCCCGTACAGAATCTATAAGTGCATGTATTTTGGACTCATCAGACATCTCTGTCATATTACCACTAAATAGTTTTCCATCACTTCCCAGCTGTTTTCCGAGGACAGCTACACTTCCCAGTAACTGGTCTATCTTGTCGGAGTCTGCAACAATATTATAACTTTTCAATTGTACACCCAGATCATTATCTGCTTTTGTTATCACCGCTGTACCAATGCCGTCTATTTCATCCTGTATAATCTGTTCTGTAAAAATTGCTCGTTCATCCCCATTAGAAAGCGGAATATACACAATATCCTTAATGGATGACTGCATATCTGACGATGGGCTTAAGCCCTCTGCTCTTACTTCTCCATCCTGACATAGAAATTCTTCGCTACTCGTAGCACTTAATGACCCAATCGTTTCTTTACATCCAAGAAACTGTCTCATATTTTCAAATCCACTCTCTTCGACAGATATCGTTCCCTCACCATCATCATTATTATTATAATCCACAATACTTTCCTCTGGTACCGCATCATATATATTTGTAGCTTCCTCACCAAAAGACTTATTATCACACAATAATCCTAAAGAAGTATATACCACACTCCTGACATTTTCATTTATATCCGTCTGGAATTCAGTACCTTCTGGTACTTCTGCCTCCAGAGCCAATATTTCTTTAATAAATGCCTGATTATCATCCACAAATTCTTTCACCGAGCTGTCCGGTGTTCCCTCTTTTTCTTCCTGCGTACTATATTCCTGACCAGAAGTGATTACTTTCTTATCGCCCTGATGTTGCTTTAATGCTTTGCCTCCAATAAATACACCGCTTCCTATGACCGCCGCAGTAATACCACCGGCTAAAGCTTTTACCATTCCAGCTTTTATCGCTTTGCCTCCAGCTCTGGAAGCTGCCCTCGCCGCATGATTTATCGCAGCATGCTTTGCACCTGCCTGACCTGCCTGCTGCATACTTGCATGTTTTACAACATTTTGATTTCTTCCAGCCATTTTAATTCCGGCAGCTTTATTTCCAGCAGCCATTGGCGCATTCTGTAAAACGTTTTGCCCAGCCAGAGTTCTGGCATGGTATAATGCTCTGTAATCTTCTTTTGCACTGCAATCGTCTCTGGATAAGAGCCATAAAAGGAATCCAAGAGGAAGCATACGAAATGTGTAGAGTCCCCTTTTCTGCATCTCATCCACCTTCGTATTTAACTTCTTCAATCCGTTATGTATTCTGCTTTTTACAGTTCCCTCACTAATATTTAATATCTGTGCGATTTCCTTTATTTTTAATCCGTCGTTATAATACATCTGGATACATATGCGCTGTCCCTCTCCAATATCATCGAGAATTTCATCAAGAATCTGCTCCCGCTCTGCATATTCTATTCTTGCTTCTGGGTTAATATAAACATTTCTATCTGTTATCTCTTTAAAATATTGCTGGCTGGTTTCTGGCAGAATTTCTCTATTTCCTGCTAACTTTCTTCCATAATCGTAAATTCTGTTTCGCACCAGCGCATTAAACCATGCACTAAAACTTCCCTGGCGAGGATCATAGTATTTGATTTTTCGATATAAGAGAAGATAAATTTCCTGAACACAGTCCTCCACCTCTGATGAATTAGCCGAAAACATTTTTCTTACTTCCCCTGCTACCCAGTTATAACTATTCTGGTAAATATAATCAAATGCCTGAACATCTCCATTAAAAAAGTTCTCTCCATATATATCTAAATCTTTAACTAATGGCTTTCCACAGATATCGCAAAACAAAATATTATTTGGAAACCATTTTCTGCAACTTCTACAATACATACCTTCCTGCCCTTATCCGATTTTATCCAATCTGTCCTCTAATAACTTCTTTTAATTCCTCTATACTCTTTATTGTAATATCTGCCCGGTTTTTTTCCGGACACTCCCTGTTTCGGTGATTAAACCATATCGTATGCCATCCTGCTGTATTTGCACCGACAACATCTGCTTCATAGGTATCCCCAACATACCATGTTTCTTCTGGATTTAATGCAAATGCATTCTCAATATATTTAAATGCCTGTGGATCTGGCTTTTGATATCCAATACCTCCAGAAATAAATATATGCTCATCATCAAACCATTTATGTAACCCCAGCGCAACTACCTTTGCATACTGTGGTTCTGGTCTGCCATTTGTGAGAATCGCAATAAAAATATCATTACTTTTACAATAATCAAGAAATCCCTCTACTCCATTACCAAGTGTAATCTTTTTCTGAAAGGAACGATATAACTGCTCAAAAATATCCGCATCCTCTCTGCTCATCTCAATTCCCACATCATGGTATGTCCTTTTCACACGCTCATAAAAACAATCTTCGTGCGGAATTAATCCCTTCTTCTCTGCCTCCATAATCTCATCCGAATAAACACGGGACTGCATAAACAACTGCGTACAGTCTGCATCCGTCTTGTCTGCATATAATTTTTTGTGAACCAGTTCAAATGGTCCCATAAGATTATAAAGTGTATCATCTAAGTCAAAAATCAGATTCAATATGCTTCCTCCTCGGTATTTTTACAAGTCCTATAATTCCTTATAACTTCCTGTAAATTTATTAAATACAATCATTAAATACCATCTGGAAAACGTATTTTCCAGATGGCTGCCCGATAATAGTATACTTATTTCCCCAAAACAGTGCAAGGAGGTCTTTCCTGTTTTTCTGCATTTTATCGTTTTGAAATTGTCTTTACCTTTGACCATGCAGAATATTTCTTTCCTGATTTTGTTCGAATCTGTACATAATATTTTCTATTCTTTTTTAACTTTTTAATGACAAGTGATGTTTTATTTTTGCCACAGTTTATTTTCTTTGCGTTTTTCATATTCTTTTTCTGAGAATATCTGATTTCGTATTTATCACATTTTACTTTCTTCCATGTGATTTTGGTCAGGTTTTGGATTCTGACGGTTCGTTTTATTGATGTGCCTTTTACTGGCTGTGGGTTGGAATTGTCGTTTAAATATCTATATTTATAGCCTTCTGCCTGTACAGCTTTTGCTGCCTTACTTCCCTTATGGACAAAAAATGTAATATCTTTATAGCTTGTGTTAACTTCATCTTCATCCCAATATCCCAAATAATCTAATGTATCTGGAATCACAATTTCTTTTACCCCATTTTCAGAGAAACCACAATCAGCCCAATCAATTTGTGTTGGCGGAAGATTTTTCCCATTTAACTTAAAAGTTTTCGGAATAACTACACGTTTAGAATGTCCATGATAACAGGTAATACATACGGACTCGCCACATTCATGCATACGTATACCGATACCATTCACCAAAGTATAGCCATGCGAACATTCCTTCGTTGCTGCTTTAACTGGAACTGCTGCTCCGATCATCTGTGTTAACGATAATACCATTGCAAATAATAATGCGTAAAACTTTGTTCTTTTCTTCATATCTTTTCATCCTTTCTTTTGCATTACATCTTAAGATTTTCTCTAAAAATAGTGATTCAGAAATATTATTTCACTCTCACTTTTTTCACTACACTCCACGCACCAGCTTTTCCATTTTTGCTGATAGCCCGTACCCTGATAAAATAGGTCTTTTTCCTTTTTAATTTCTTTATAGTCACATTTCCACTTCTTACTGTTACAACCTTTTTATTCTTAAAAGATTTTTTTGTACTGTACATAATCTGATATTTAGAGACATTTGATACTAACTTAAAACGAATGTTTATTTTCTTTTTCTTTACTTTCAAAGAAACACCTGTTACCATTTTCACTGGTTTTTTCGATGTGTTTGTAGTCTTTTTGGCTGGAGTTGCTTTTGGTCCTTTAAAAGAAGTCGCTAACTGATAAGTGTAACCTTCTGGAAAAGAATAATGATAACTGTGTACATAAATATAATATGTCCTTCCCTTTACCACATTAAATCTGACAGAACCTTTCGTTATTATCCACTCTTCTTTTGCTATTTCAGTATTGATATCGCTTGCTGAATAAACAGATACATCCCATCCGTCTCCAACATCATTTACATCTGTATCCGGATCACAGTTTAAGGTTGCTGTAATTCTCCCTGTATTTGGAGCAACTACTTTAAACCAGTCTTCATCTATATCATCAAACAAAGTTCCCTGATATTTTTTTCCGATAGAGATTTTATTTGCTTTTTTAAAAGTATTATTATTCTCCTGCTCCCAGTTATTTTCAGAAACAACATCAGCCTTTATATCAAAAGGTACCATTATAGGTGACATTCCATATTCACTATAAGATTTTACTTCTATATAATATGTTCCCGATGTCAAAACAAGTTTCTCTGTAACCATCTTATTCTCAATCTGCCAATATTGCTTAACTGGTTCTTTCAAATTGTCCTTGCGATAGATATTAAGATTCCATCCATATCCTATGTCATTCTCATCTGCAACAGCATTGGGTCTTAAAGTTATTCTGAAATAACCAGATTTTGGCATCTGTACCTGAAATAATTTTACGTCATATTCATTTCTTAATCTTGTTGTTCTGTATTGACTTGTAAGTACCGGTGAATTCTTAGCATCATTCATTGAAAACGCACACACTTTAGTTGGCTTAATCAAGATAATCAATGCCAAAAGACCTAATATACATATTATATTCCTTGTTATATTTATTGTTCGCTGTTTCATGTTTTGTAACCTCTCTTTCTTCTTTCGTTTTGTCTATTTTTTAATTGGCTCTTCTTTTAGCCGTACCTCCTTTCGTGAAAACCTTTTTTATTTCTTAATTATTTTTCCTTTCATTTTCTTATACGTATCAACCTGCAAAAAGGTTCACGGATTTTAAAATTTTTTTATTTAATTTATTAAGAGACGAAGCCATAGAGAAAACTCCGCCCTATTTGTGTCTTTCGTCGCTGCAGGTTGAATATTCGCTTATGCGCTCGTATCCAACCTTTGCTCCCAGGCCACAAATAGGGCGAAGTTTTCTCTATGGCTTCTGTCTTTGTAAAATATGACTTCTATAGATTCTTTTTTATACAACAAAAAAGCACCATCCCCAGGTCTAAATCCCAAAAACGGTACTTTGTAATGCGCCTTCAGGGGCTCGAACCCTGGACACGCGGATTAAGAGTCCGCTGCTCTACCAACTGAGCTAAAAGCGCATATCCTTGTGTTTTGTTTTCGTATCTCTCAACGACAAGGACTATTATATAACAACCTTTCATAGATTGCAAGCATTATTTTTTATTTTTCAAGTATTTTTTTAAGTACAATCGCAGGTCCATCTTCATCATTTGATTTGGTGATGTAATCTGCTTTTTCCTTTAATACTTCCATTGCATTTGCTACGGCAATTCCAATATGTGCATACTCAATCATCGCCACATCATTATCGCTGTCTCCGATAGCCACTGTATCCTCCTGTGGAATATGATACTTCTCAGCAAGAATACGGATTCCTACATCTTTGTTACAGCCATTCGGAAAAATTTCCATGTTATATTCACTAGGAAATGTTACAATAAGTTCTTTATTCTCTGCTGTTTTCGCTGCAAATTCTCTTAACTCCTGTGGATCTGGAAATGCAACGTGTATCTTATTGATACGCATTGTTCCACGGCGCAGAAGTAAATCATAGGACAGGCCGATTACATCTGTAGATAACATACTGTCACAGAAATCTTTTCCCATCTTAGTATCATAAATAATCGGAGCTGTATCTTTTTCCACATAGGCATCATTGTCACAGTAAAGTTCTATAAAACCATGTCTTTCCTTTACTTCTTTATAAATGTCATAAACCAAATTCTGTGGTATCTTGCAATTATGAAGCAATTCCTCTGTCTGAATATTTCCAACCAATGTTCCATTTGCACAGATGCAGTATTTTACACCTTCGATATCCTGCACTTGATTCTTAATACTTCGAAAACTTCTTCCTGATGTTGGAACTACCATAATTCCATTCTTTACTGCTTCCACAATTACTTCTTTTGAATAAGAAGAAATCGTACAGTCAGAATGTAATAATGTTCCGTCTAAATCAATTGCTACAATCTTTTTCATAAATAAAATCCTTTCATTTATCGTAAAGTAAATTATTTGCCATTTAAAATTCTGCATACCTCTGAAATGCTCTGGCAGAAATTACACAGACACCGCCAGATTCCTCTATTACAAAGGCTCTTTCGCTGAATATTCCAGCACATTTTTTCTTTAAAATTCATAAAATTCCACCCCTGTTTTATCTTATGATAAAGACAGGGAATGTTGTTATTTATCTTCCTGTAAAAAAATCTGAAGCATACAAATCGGATTACCCTTTGCTACGAACTTTTCCTCATATTCTGTCATGATATTGCCCTCAACATATTCACTGTGATGAAGGTCAAATGTAGATTTCTCAAGTGTCCATCCTGCTTCTTTTACTTCTTCTAAAGAAAAATCAAATAATGGTCTGTTATCTGTCTTAAAGATAACTCTTCCCTCTTCCTTTAAAATGTTATGATAACGCTCTAAAAACTGTCTGGAAGTAAGTCTTCTCTTTGCATGACGGTCTTTCGGCCACGGATCTGAGAAATTCAGGTAAATCTGATCTACTTCACCCTTTTCAAATACATTCACAATATTCTCTGCATCCATTCGAATAAAATGAAGATTCTCTAAAGGATTCTCTTCCATTTTCTCTAATGCTCTGACCAAAACACTGGAATACTTTTCAATTCCAATATAATGAATCTGAGGATTCTTTTCTGCTAACTGCATAAGGAATTTACCTTTTCCCATTCCAATTTCTAACTGAATCGGCTTACCATCCTGGAAATAATCTTTCCACTGGCCTTTAATCTGCTCTGCGTCTTTAATTGTATATTCATTCGCTGCAATCTGTTCTCTTGAACCTTTTACATTTCTTAATCTCATTTAATTCTCCCCATCTATCTTAATATATTTTCTTCTATATCTATACGCAATTTTAGACATACAGTATTATTCTAATCGCTGGACATTATTTTTGCAATTAATTTTTGCTTTTTCTATGGAAGTAGGATACAATGAGAGGCAAGGTCTGAAATGACCGAATAGAACTCAAAGACTTAGCCCAATAGTATATCAGCATATTAATAATACTGCATGATAGAGCGTGTTTGAAAAATGCTCCAGGGCAAAATAAAAAGGAGATTTAACAATGAAACGAATACTTACGTTTATATTGACACTAACATTGGCCTTAAGCTTTTGTGTGAATTCCTTTGCCGCGGCAACTACTGCCACTGCTTCTAAAACGCAGACTGGCACTTCCGAGGCACAGACGGATACCTCAAAAACACAGGCTGACACCTCCGAAGCGCAGACCGATACTTCAAAAGTACAGGCTGGTGCTTCCTATGGAATTTCCAATTTAAACGGTGCACCAGATATCGTAGCAGAATCTGCTGTTGTCATGGATGCCAATACCGGAACGATTCTTTATGGAAAAGAGGCAGACACCAAGAGATATCCTGCCAGTATCACTAAAGTTATGACCGCTTTACTCGCTGTTAAAAACTGCAAAATGAGTGATGTTATTACTTACTCCAATGCTGCAGTTAACGGAATTGAGGCAGGTAGCAGTACCGCTGGAATTAATGTTGGTGCCAAGCTTACTGTAGAAGACAGTCTTTATGCATTAATGCTTGTATCCGCTAATGAGGCCGCTGCCGCTATCGCAGAGCACATTTCCGGTTCCACAACAGAATTTGCAAAGCTTATGACAAAGCGCGCCAAAGAATTAGGCTGTACCAACACACAGTTCAAAAACCCTCATGGACTTCCAAATGAAGAACATTACACAACAGCTCACGATATGGGCCTTATCTTAAAAGAAGCCATGAAGCATGAGGAATTCCGTAAAATTTCCGGAACCATTTCCTACACCTTAAAGAAAAGTGACACTTTAAAAGATACTTTAGAGCTGTGGAATCACGCTAAAATTCTTCGCGAAAACAGTGACTACTACTACAAATATGCAGAAGGAGCAAAAACTGGATTCACTCAGGTTGCCCTCAATACCTTAGTCACTTACGCAAAGAAAGATAATGTAGAACTTATCTGCGTCATTTTAAAAGACTACGGTGCAGACAAAAGCTACACAGATACTGCTAACTTATTCAAGTGGGCTTTTAATCAGGTAAAATCCGTAACTCCGCTTACTGATTTCAGTTTAAAAACTGCCATGACAGCAAATACCTCCATTGACTCTTCAAAGCTCGACCAGATTCAGCTTTTAAACTCTGTTTATAACAAAAACTTCTCTGTTCTTGTAAAAAAAGACTTTAATGAATCTGATTTAAAAACCGCTTTTAAACTCGATGAAGATAAAAAAACTGGCCGCCTTGGTTACATCGTAATCTCCTGTGATGGCAAAAAACTTGGACAGACAGAAGTTACCTATGACACAACTTCTAAACAGGGAAAAGCTTATCAGGAAGGCAAAACCGTAGACGATAACTTAAAAACTGCCCCTGTAGCATCAAAAAGAAAAGATGCTATACATAAAGGAATTGAATTCTCCTTGAGACTCTTAGTCGCAGTTATTCTTATTATCCTGATCATGCACCTGATTCACAGACATGAGCTGGAGAAACGCAGAAAAAATCGAATTTCTCGGAGGAAGAAGAAATAATTCTGGGTTGCAGCAGGAAAGGGAGACGCACACATTAAATAAAATAAACGATATTTGTGACTTTAGTCGCGGCGGTTTGAACACTCGCTTATACACGCTCGTATCCAAACCTTGCTCCGAGGCCACAAATATCGTTTATTTTATTTACTATATGCTGTCTTTGGCTGTTGGGGCAAAGGCAGAATTCAGTGAATTCTTGTTTGCTGCTGGAAATTTCTTTCTGCGTTTGAAAGGAATTTGGAGATTCTCTAGAAGGTTGTGATTTCATAATAGTTCTTTATCTATGTGATTTCTAAAGTGTTATTACTGAATGGATATTACAATAGTCTATATTTTAAGGATTTAAGTTATTATTCACCACATATAAGCTTTTACTTTTCTTATAGAAAAAAAGAACCGTCTGTTCAACGGTTCTAAGAGAGGAAAGTATGAAAAAAATCTATCAAAAAAATAATTCTTTGTTCTTTTGATGTTTCTATCATACTGAATATTTGTGAACAGTTTGTGAGAAAAAAATGAAGATAATCTGAAGAAATACTGTCGGGTAAAAGATATTATGTGAGAATTTCCACTTAATTTCCTAAAATCACAATCTCCTGAAGAATCCTCAAATATCCTCTCAAAGAAAAAGAAGTTACCCTGAGCAAGTATAAAATTCAACCTTACTTCAGCAGGCAAAGACAGCCTCCAGAGAATTTCATTCCCTGGAGGCGTCTCCCCTGCCTGCGGCAAATTCATTTTACTGGAACCAGAACTTCTTTTCCTCCCATATATGGGCGAAGTACTTCTGGGATTCTTACAGAACCATCTTCATTTAAGTTATTCTCAAGGAAAGCGATTAACATACGAGGTGGTGCTACTACTGTATTATTTAATGTGTGAGCAAAGTATTTACCCTTTTCACCTGTTACACGGATTTTTAATCTTCTAGCCTGTGCATCACCTAAGTTAGAACAGCTTCCTACTTCGAAGTATTTCTTCTGACGTGGAGACCATGCTTCTACGTCGATAGATTTTACTTTAAGGTCTGCCAGGTCACCGGAACAGCATTCAAGTGTACGAACAGGGATGTCCATAGAACGGAATAAATCTACGGTATTCTGCCATAACTTATCGAACCACATCTTGCTGTCTTCTGGCTCACATACAACGATCATTTCCTGCTTTTCGAACTGATGGATACGATATACACCACGTTCTTCGATTCCGTGTGCACCTTTTTCTTTACGGAAACATGGAGAATAAGATGTTAATGTTCTTGGCAGTGTATCAGATGGTAAAACAGTGTCGATAAATTTACCAATCATAGAATGCTCACTGGTTCCGATTAAGTATAAATCTTCACCTTCGATTTTGTACATCATTGCATCCATCTCTGCAAAACTCATAACACCTGTAACTACGTTACTACGAATCATAAAAGGAGGTACACAGTAAGTAAATCCTCTATCAATCATGAAGTCTCTTGCATAAGAAATTACTGCGGAATGAAGTCTCGCAATATCTCCCATTAAATAATAGAATCCGTTACCTGCTACTTTTCTTGCACTGTCTAAATCGATTCCATCAAATCTTTCCATGATATCTGTATGATATGGAACTTCAAAATCAGGAACAAATGGATCGCCATATTTCTGGATTTCAACATTTTCGCTGTCATCTTTACCGATTGGAACACTTGGATCAATGATATTAGGAATAATCATCATGATTTTCTTAACCTTTTCTCCAAGCTCTGCCTCTAACTTTTCAAGTTCTGCAAGACGCTCTGCATTCTTAGTAACCTGCTCTTTTACAGCATCAGCTTCCTCTTTTTTGCCCTGTGCCATTAACGCACCAATCTGTTTAGAAATCTTCTTTCTGTTTGATCTTAAATCATCTGCTTCCTGCTGAGTTGCTCTTCTCTGTGCATCTAACTCAATTACTTCATCTACTAAAGGAAGCTTCTCATCCTGAAACTTATTACGGATGTTCTGTTTTACAACCTCTGGATTTTCTCTGACAAATTTTAAATCTAACATTATCAATATCCTCCTGTTTTGTTAGAATATTCCCGAAGTCTTTCCCTCTTACTTTTGCGGCTAAGATTTCGAAAATACGTTAGAAAATATTCTGGGTTTCATTTAAATATTAATATCGACATAACTATCAAAAACTATTAATATTTTGCTTTAAATAGTTACAAATAAAAAAAGAACCCTTCTACCCTCACTCATGGGACGAAGAATTCCGTGTTGCCACCCAAATTGCTGTCCTTGCTAACATATTCAAATACATCTATATTATTTAAATATATCTGACACATATCAAATCATACCAGAATACATTATATCTAAATATATCAAAATGTATAAACATATAAAGCCATAACAGCCACTCATTAGTACGTTAAAGGATACCAGCCTTTGACTTTCATCAATGCTCAAAAAGTGGAAAGGTACTTCCGCCTGCTGATTCTCACCAACCATCAGCTCTCTGAAAAACATTCATACCGTAGCTTCTCTCATCGCAACGAATCAATATTCTTGTCTATTATAAAGCAGAATGAGTTCCTTTGCAACTATTATTTTGTAACTTCTGTTTTTCTGGAACTGACCGAAGAGACGAAACCTTGTCTCCCGACGCCTCCGCAAATCTCTCCCTGATTCCTAATCAAATTCTAATTCTTATAGTAATCCAGCTACAGATTCTCCAACAGCCAACAAACAGCCCGCAGAAAGAGAAATAACCTATATTTGTGGCCTGGGAGCAAAGGTTGGATGCGAGCGGTTAAGCGAACATTCAACCTGCAGCGACGAAAGTCACAAATATAGGTTATTTCTCTTTCTGCGGGCGTCTCCTTTGCCTGCAGCAAATCAGAATCCCTTTACCATTTTTTCGTTTTATTTTTTGCTATTTTCACCTTTTTAGCGGACAATACTTTAATGGCATTTTTCTTTCCTTTTTTTGCAGAGACAGTATTTCCACTGACAATAACAGTTCCTAATTTTTTAGAAGCGTTAGAGCGTACAAAAATACCCTGCTGTCCGCCTTTTACAGTATTATTTGTAAGGCTGATAACATTTTTAGTAGTTGCTTTTGGAGCGGAGCCTTTTTGGTAGGCAACAGCCAGGCCGACAGAATAGGAGTTGCGGCTTTTTGGTGTTTTGGTTGTGATGCGGCAGTTTTTTACTGTGGCACTTTTTGTATTGAAAAGAGCAATAGCTTCTGCCGAGATTCCAGTAACGTTACAATTTTCAATGGTGATATTGGAATGATAATTTCTGGCTTTACGGTACTTAGCTTCATTGCCTGCGCCTGCAAAGTTAGCACAAATACCACGGGCACCCTGAATCGTACAGTTTTTTACGGTGATATTTTTACATGGTGTACCGTTGCAAAGCTTTTTACTAAGACGGTAAAGGCCAGGTGCAGTAGTCGGGCTTGACAGGTCAATCTGTAACTGTTCTTCCACGCAGGTTTTGGAGCATTTGCCCTGTGCTTTGAGGGTACAGTTATTAACTACGACATTGCTGCAGGAAATGAGTTCGATTCCATGTCCCTTATAATTAGTATATACCGTAGCATTATTAATAGAAATGTTTGAGGCATAACTGATACGCATCATAGTACCAGCTAATCCACTGGAGGAAGAATTCTTCCAGATGCCGCCGTTGATTGTAAGATTTTTAAAGTTTGTGTAGGAAGCAGCAGTTGGATCGTTGATAATAACTCCTTTATCAGAGGTAATGGTATGTTTCCTAACATTGATGGTCGTATTATTTCCCGGACGCAAATAAGTATCAATATGAATATTATTATTGATATTGATTACCTTTTTTTCATTCCCTTCCATTAAAAGATTTAATGCCCGGCGGTTATCGGCTGCATTTCCCATAGGAACGAAGTTGTAAACAGAGCCTGTTCGGTAGGCGATTACTTTTCTTTTAAATGTGACAGCAGTACCAGATGCAGCAGTTACTGTTTGTGTACCAGCTGTATTTGCAAAAAAAGTAGTGCTGACAGTGAGTGCAAAGATGGTGCTAAGTAAGATTTTTCTTAATTTTCTCATAGTATTCCTTTCTCATAAATGGTGACACATATTTGGAAAAATATCTTTCTATTAGTTGTTTAAAGCCTCTAATTGTGCAAAAAATCCCGGATAGGAAACATCCACGCAATCAGAATCAGTAATCATGGTTTCGCCATCGGCGTTCAGTCCTGCAATGGCAAATGTCATGGCGATACGGTGATCCATAGAACAGTTGATTTCGGCTCCATGAAGAACAGGAATAGAATCTTCTGAGCGGCTGTTAATAATAAATCCGTCATCGGTATCAATAACATCGGCATCCATCGCAGTTAAGTTCTCTGTCATGATCGCGATACGATCGGATTCTTTTACACGAAGTTCGTGAGCATCTTTGATGATGGTTTTTCCTTTTGCAAAGCAGGCCATAAGGGCAATGACAGGCAGTTCATCAATAAGAGTAGGGATGATGCTTCCTTCCACAACAGTTCCGTGAAGTTCACTTGTTTTTACAAGAAGATCAGCAACAGGTTCCCCACCTTCTTCGCGGGTATTTAATAAAGTGATGTCTGCACCCATGTCCTGACATACCTTTAAAATTCCAGCACGAGTATCATTAATGCCAACATTTTTAATTGTAATTTCGGAATCTGGAGTGATTAAACCAGCTACGATGAAAAATGCAGCAGAAGAAATGTCTCCTGGAACTTCAATATGCTGTCCATGTAATGTCTCTGGCGGAGTGATGGTACAGGTGTTTCCATCCGATACGATATCTGCACCAAAGGAACGGAGCATTCTTTCTGTGTGATCTCTTGAAAGAGCAGATTCTGTGACGCTTGTCTTTCCGTCTGCATATAATCCGGCAAGAAGAACGCAGGATTTTACCTGGGCAGAAGCGACAGGAGAATCGTAATGAATGGCATTTAAAGTATGTCCTTTAATAGAAAGAGGTGCACAGCCATTATTGTTAATGCTTGTGACATCAGCTCCCATCATGGAGAGAGGTTTCATGATTCTTCCCATAGGGCGGGAATTTAAAGAAGCATCTCCACTTAAAACAGTATCAAAATCTTGACCGGCAAGAATACCGGAGATAAGGCGGGTTGTTGTGCCGCTGTTGCCGACATCTAAAGTCTCTTCTGGCTTGCTGAGTCCGTGAAGCCCTTTTCCATGTACATAAATGGTTTCGTCCTTTTCTTCAATAGAAATACCCATCTTGCGGAAGCAATCAATGGTAGAAAGGCAGTCAGCCCCTTTTAAGAAGCCATGAATCGTAGTTGTTCCCTCAGAGAGAGAGCCGAACATAATGGCCCTGTGGCTGATTGATTTATCTCCGGGAACGGTGAGTGTTCCTTTCAGGCCGGTGGTTCGTGTTATCTTTTTCATAAATAGATCCTCGTTTTCGTTTGTTTTATATAACTGGTCAGTACATTAGTTTGCTATTATACTGAAGCGTGTTTAAACACGCTCTAATACATGATAGTTATAGTCATAACTGATTATAATGTGACATCCTCCCCCACCTCAGCAAGTTTGGTTCTCGTTCGATAACACTACTGTGCTAAGCATAAGCGAGCTATCC
>OGOI01000385.1_pt1 | contig 40237 bp, 52 predicted proteins | sample 1552631 | NCBI WGS metagenome assembly OGOI01 (sample SAMEA2580204, study PRJEB22360) | human gut metagenome | biome: human gut; feature: human-associated habitat; material: faeces | place: Denmark | collected 2008/2010 | reverse complement strand
CGCCCAGCTCGCACTCGTCGCCCAGTTTGCACTCGTCGCCCAGTTTGCACCCGTCGCCCAGTTTGCACTCGTCGCCCAGTTTGCACTCGTAGCCCAGCTTAATATTTCGAGAGACAAATTCCTTCGTTAATTCAGAAAGTTCGTTGTACTGGAAAGGAGTCCATCCTTTTTCATCGATCCAGAGATAAAGTGTTTTCATTGTGTGTGTATTTTTGGTTTAGTTCTCTATTAACTCTTCTACCCTGAACGCCCGGCCACGTCGTGGGCTTCTTAACCTGCGGCACTCGAAATCGGTACTGAACACTTCGACCGAGAACAGACAGAGAAGTATCGCCGCCCCTATTCTCCGGGTCATTTCGGACACATTCAGGGAGATGCCGAAGTTTACCGTGAAATACCATGTAACAAGCGCCTGCAAGGTTCGTTTGGTCCCCGTCTTGTCGTAGATGCTCTGGAGATGATTCGCTACACATTGGTATATGACGTTCATCCGATCTGCGATCTCGCGGGCCGAGTATCCCAGCACGACGAGATTCATTACCTCACGCTCGCGTTTGCTCAGTATGGCGTCGGTTTTCATAGCTATGCCAGCCCCCAAGGCTCTTTAATTCCATATCGTGCGAATTTTCCTGCGATCATGCGGCGTTCGGAGATGCTGTGAGGAACCAGACCGTTCATCCGGTTCGAGTACGCTTTCTTGCAAAGCTCGTCATTCTCCAAATTGTTGGATCGCTCTCGATACAAGGCCCGCATGATGCTTCGGCGAAGTTTGGAGTAGGCTTTACGATCCCTATGTCTCAACTCATTGGCACCTTTTGCGAAAGCATTGCGCTCAATATCTTCTTGTGATTTAATCATGATATGTTTTTAAAAGTCGGCGCAACCACCTCCAAAGACAGGTGTCTAATAAATCAGTATTGGTAATTGCGCCGTTTTTTATATATTTGTAGTTGTCTAATAAGTCAGTTTATGAATACTCAAAAAATTAATGCTTACGTCGCTGAAAAACTGGAAGCTGAAATATGCCCTACACATGGAAAACACCCTACTATAGTTTGGGAAGGTGATAATATTAATGCCAATTGCTGTTGTGACGAATTTCGCTCATATATCGTTTTGAAAGCGGGTGATTTACTTAAAGAAGCTGCATTAAAAGAAATAGAATTTCTATTTACCCGCTAACATCACAACCAGATAGGCATAAGCCTTTATTATCTTACTTCCTTCGGATTCGATCTTCGCTCCTTCTTTCTTGATCTGATCCGCAAGTTCTGCTATTGTTCTGCCTTGCAACGGCGGAATAAACACTTTTAATTCAACAGGTAATTTATTGTCCATATACTTGGCTATTTCAAAAACTTTTGTATATCTTTACATTGTTTATCGGTGTAGAATAATCTACCTTTGCGGTGTAGTTTAGTTCTACATTGCAAATATAGAATATAATTCTAAGAATGCATAGATTTTCTTAGAATTTTTACATAGATAATACTTATAGAAATAGAAAATATCATTAAGTCTCTGATAATATGACCCTTAAAGAGAGAATTCAAGTATATTGCCAATACAAAGGGATTTCGGTCTCTCAATTTGAGAGGCTGGCAGGGCTTTCAAATGGATATTTTAAAGATGGGAGTAAAATGCCTCGCCCAGATAAGATTTCTAAAATTCTAAGTATTTTCCCCGATATAAATAGAAATTGGCTTCTCCATGAAGAAGAACCAATGCTAATTGCGGTGGAGCAACCAGTCAGCCAAGGAGGTGGAGACGTCGCACTTCTGGAAGCTGAATTTAATAACCCAAGCACTATGAAGAGATTCTTAGATTCATTACTCCGGCAAAATGAGGAGTTGATTCGGCAAAATGGGGCATTAATTGACCTGTACCGAGAAGAGAGAGAGAAAGGGAAGGGCGAAGTCGCCCAAAAAAAAGAGGCGTAGCGGTATTCTAATTAGCCTTATTCCATCTCCATTAGAGCGAAAGAAATATGACAAAATTAAACCGTCTAAAATAAGCTCCATATAGCGAGCAACACACTTAAAGGAGATTACGGTCTCCTTTAAAAACGGCCAAGACGTCAGTAGCCCAAAACATATCCTCTTAAGGTAAAATCCATAGTGCAAAAAAGCATACTCCAATAACCCCCAAATATATCCCCAGCTCCGGCGCTTGCCGGGGCATTTTTTATATATTGGCACAATAAACGCATTACATACACGTTGTCATAGTGCGACAAAAAAAATCGGCAAAAAATTTGCATTGAATAAAAAAAGATATATATCTTTGTAACGAAAACCAAGCATCGCCATACTTTCTTGTATGGTTTGAGCCGCTATAAGTAGCGGCTTTTTTTATAATTATATGATTATGAAGAAACGTGTTACAATATATATCGACGGTTTCAATTTTTACTATGGCTTGAAACGCATCAAATCTGCGGATGTTGATTGGCGGAAATATTACTGGATAGACTATGTGAAATTGTTCGAGCAATTTGTGGGTCCGGATCAAGAATTAGCAAAAGTAGTCTATTTTACTGCGTCTCCCCTTAGTCCCAGCAAAAACAGCCGCCAGAGTGCACTACTAAACGCCAACAAATTACTTCATCCTGATAAATTTGAAGTCGTACGCGGCAAGTATATTGGGAAAACAATAGAATGTCCTCATTGTAAATTTGCAATTAGCAAACCTGAAGAAAAACGCACGGATGTTAATCTTTCAGTTCGAATGATGGGCGATTGTTTTATGGATAAAACAGATATCTTAGTCCTTGTCAGCGCTGACAGCGATTTAGTCCCGCCTATTGAGTTTATCCAAAGCAATCATCATAACAAAAAAGTTAAAGTATATTTTCCACCCGCAAATTTTAGCAACGATTTAAAGGATAACATAATAAGGCACAAGGGGAAACCTATATTATTAGAAAGAAATAAAATTAAATTCGAAAATAGCATTATGCCTGAAAGGATTGATATCAATGGTAAAATCGTCACTATACCCGACAAATGGAAATAGGCATAACTTTTATCGATTACTAATTAAATTAACTACATGAACAAACAGCAATAAAACCCAACACCCATTGATCCCCGACCATTTGGTCGGGGATTTTTGTACCTTTTGAACAATATCATCCGCCAAAATAAGGTTTTCCCTATAGCAAAACACAAACCTTTTGAACAATTTGCCGGCTTTAGAATAAAAGTGCAAAAAAATCTGAAAATTTTTTGCCAAACTCTTGCAAAATGTGCCGAACGTGCACACCTTTGTCCCAGATGCTTGTGATGGCGCAAGCAACGGACACAATCGGAAATACCTTTTTGTTGGAGTTACGTGATTAGGAAGTCTGTTGGCCGTCATGCGCCAGCAGACTTTTTTTTCTTATGACTCGAAAGGCAAAAGGATTGGTGCCACAGGATGACAGGGGCAACATCACGCTGTTTATGAACCGTGACGAATTGATGATCGCCATAAACGCAACGGCATTACGCTGCAAGAAATTTATTCGTCACGAAATACTCGCCAAACGACAGGGAATACAGACAGACAATAAGTATACCCAGAAGATGGCACAACACCATACGGACGGGAAAAACTTTTTCACTCCGCCTTTTGGTAATTCACGGGACCGCAACAACCTTTGCTCTGAATAATATATCATGGCAAAAGGTCTTACCATAAAACAGGAGAAGTTTTGCAACAAGTACCTCGAATGCGGAAATGCATCCGAGGCTTACCGCTTTGCGTATGACTGCTCGAAGATGAGTGATGATTCTGTTTGGTGCAACGCCTCGCAATTGTTATCCGACACAAAGGTAACACAAAGGGTCAAAGAGCTGCAGACCGAATTGCAGAAGGCAAGCGACATATCCAAAGAGCGGGTATTGGAAGAACTCGGCGCAATACTGGAAGCCCGCATAACAGACTATGTAAATCTGGTTACAGAGCGGGTCCCCCTGCCCCAAAGCAAACGCGAGAAGAAGGCAGGGGTTCCCGTCGAATATACAGAAGTTCAAAAACTTGTTTTCAAGGACTTCGACCAGCTCACTGACAGGCAGGTCCGAGCCATTGAGAGCATCAAGGAGGGGAAGAACGGGATCGAGCTAAAGTTGCATGGCAAATCATGGACCATCGAGCGCATATCCAAAATGCTGGGCTATGATGCGCCCGTAAAAACAGCCAACACTGACAGCAAGGGAAATGACATTCCCCAGCCTACCTTCAGTACAGAGCGTCTATTCCAGTTAATCAAGGAGAGTGGAGGCAATGAATGATTACTCAGGAGTCGGTGATCTCTTGATAAAAGAGGGTTGTTTGGCATTCACAGCTGTAATGTTTGAAGCAGTGAATAAACACCCTTTCCGCATAGCCCCTCATCACCGCGTAATATGCCACAAGCTCGACCAAGTACTCCGGGGAGAACATCCCACCAATAGGTTGATGTTTAATATTCCTCCACGGCATTCAAAAACAGAATTGGCCGTAGTATCCTTCTCTTCGCTCGGATTTGCAATAAATCCCCGCTCCGAATTTATACACCTTTCAAGCAGTGACCAGCTCACCACTCGAAATGTCACAAACATCCGGAGAATTATGGAGGACCCCAACTATCGCGCTTTCTTTCCACAGGTAGAGCTTTCCAACAATGCCAAAGGAAGCATCTCAACCTCTGACGGAGGTGTCATGTATGCAGCGCCCTTTATGGGTCAGATCACCGGCTTTGGATGCGGTAAATTGGGTGCCCAAGACTTTAGCGGCGCAATGTGCATAGATGATCCGATGAAAGCTCAGGACAGCTGCTCAAGCACGACCAAGGCACGCATCGGAGAGTTGTGGACATCCACATTCAAGAACCGCCTTAACGATGTGCGCACACCCGTTATTGTAACCGCTCAAAGACTCGCCGTGGATGATTTCTGCGGATACTTATTGGAATTGGAGGGCACAATTGAAGAGGGAGGAGAATGGGATGTCATCAAATTCCCTGCAATTGTAGATGACGGATTGCCCACTGAGCATGCACTATGGGAAGGCCGATTTGCGCTGGATAAATTAAAGAGGTATCGGGAATCGGACCCATTTACCTTTGAAACACAATACATGCAGAATCCCAAGCCTATTGAGGGACTCATGTATCGGGAGTTTCGGACATACGACGTTATACCATACTCCCAAAGCACTATCCATAAGAACTATACGGATACCGCAGACACGGGAAGCGATTATCTATGCTCCATCTGCTACGATGAACTTCCGGAGGGAAATTACGTAACGGATGTGCTGTATACTAAAAAACCAATGGAGTATACAGAACCCAAAACGGCGGAGATGCTCGCAAAAAACAAAACCGAAATAGCGAATATCGAAAGCAATAACGGGGGCCGAGGATTTGCCCGCAACGTTGAGCGAATTTTACGGGAAATGAACATTACCCGAACTACTATAAGCTGCTTCACTCAGACGGCTAACAAGCAAGTGCGCATTTTCACCAAGTCGGCAGACGTCAATAACATCACTTACTTCCCCACAGGTTGGGATAAACGATGGCCGGAATTTTACCGCGCTATTACAGGATACATGAAGGAGGGTGGGAATGCCAATGACGATGCCCCGGATGCGCTCACCGGGTGTTATGAAAAACGCAGTACTCCTTTACGTGATGATGATTTGAACGATATTAATATTTGGTAACGATGAACTTTATTGACCGCCTATTTACCTATTTCCAGAATAAGACACTCAACGCTTTGGGAGTTGAGCGTGATTTGATGGACCTCATAAAGGCAAAAGATATCAGTCAAGCAATGTCCTTGATGGAAGATCACGACCCGGAAGCAGTAAAAGCGATCTGCGAGTACAATCCGGAACTTCATGCCATAATGAAGCGGCAGGACAAAACGAGAAAAGGACAACGCGATTATCGAACGGAGAAACTGCCTCGCACGCGCCAACGCTATATCAATGAGGTAGAACTATTCTTTTTGTTGGGCAACCCTATTAAGTGGAAGTCATCCGACGAATCGGGAGACGCTGATGCTTTCGCCGCGTATAAACAATTCCTCCGCGATTTAAGGTTTGACAGTAATATGAGACAGGCAAAGCGACTTGCTGGAGCCGAAACGCAGAGTGCAAAATTGTATCACATATACAGAAATGAGATCACAGGTCTGCCGGAGGTTAAAGTAGTCGTACTTTCCAAGTCCAAAGGGCATACTTTACGCCCTATGTTCGATCAGTATGGGAATTTGCTTGCATTTGGATATGGGTATTATTTGAAAGAAGGAACGGGCACTATAGAGCATTTTGACATTCATACCCCCACCTTCATATTTCGGGGGAGGAAGGCCAAGATAGGATGGGATGTAGTGCCGATTGTAAATCCAACAGGCAAAATAAATATCATTTATTATAGGCAGGAAACAGCTTGGAGTGGATTGCAGCCCCGTATTGACAGGGAGGAGGATATTGACTCGAAAACCGCTGATACAAATAATTATTTCGCAGACCCAATAGCCGCTGCCACAACAGACGTCATCAAAAGCCTGCCCAAAACAGATCAGCCCGGAAAGGTAATACAGTTAAACAGCAAAGAAGACAAGTTTGAATATATAGAGCCGCCGACTTCCTCCGAGACGCGCCAGCAGGAAAAAACAGATTTAAAGGAGTCCATCCTCTTCGACACCTTCACGCCCGAATTTACACCCGAAAAGATGGTTGGACTGGGAACCTTGTCAGGCGATGCCATAAAAAGGGCAATGGTGCTTGGATATATTAAGCGTGATAATCGCAAGGAGATATACGACGAACTCGTCGATCGGGAAAAGAACCTCATTCTGGCGATTATGATGAATGTAACTCATATCAAGATGAGAGACAAACTCGCCACCCTCAAGATCGAGCATGAATTTTCGGAGCCATTCAGTGAGGATGTCGCCGCTCGGTGGAAATCCATTGGCCAAGCCTATAATGACGGAATTCTTTCACTCGAAGAGGCTGTCAACCTAATGGGCGTGGCCGACAATCCACAAGAGGAAATAGACCGACTGAAAACAGCATTGGGTCGTTCGGAATCCATCTCAAGCGGAGAAGAGTCAGAAACAAACCAATCGAACAATAATCCATCAACAACAAGTGATTTTACGGAAGAAAAATCGAACGTTTAGAACAATCAATAAAAAATCACGCTCATTTTTGGTAATTCACGTGACCGTCGAAACCTTTGCCTTGAAGCAAATAATTTAATGAATATGAAAGATAAACTTTTGGCATTGCTCCAAACCAAATTTCAGGGGGTGGACAATGCAATTCTCGACCGAATCGCAACGAAGAAGTCTGAGAATGTATCGGACGAAGCGCAATTGACTACCATCGCGGAGGGAATTAGCTTTCAGGACGTGCTGACCAGCTACGGCGATTACCGCGCAGGGGATGCCTCGCAGACCGCAGTCAAAAACTACGAAAAGCGACATAACCTGAAAGAAGGGAAGCCTATCGAGCAGCCTGCCGCCGGGGACAGGCAGGTAAAACTTACCTCCCCAAGCGAAGAACCTGAGTGGTTCAAGGCTTACAAGCGTGAGCAGGAAGAGCGTGAGAATGCTATACGAGCAAAATACGACGCTCTGGAAGCCATGCGTGCAAAAGCCGAGCGCGACTCGATTTTTCGCGCAGCAGCCAAAGAAGCTAACATCAAGGACTCGGTGCTGGAAGACATCTTAGGACTCGCAGCCGCGATGAGTGAGGAGAATCCTGACAAATCAAAGCTGCAGGAGAAATTTGCAGCCATACAGACACGAGTCGTAGCAGCAGGGCTTGAGGGAAAGGAATCGGCATTCCCCCTCTCCACATCCGAAGGCCAAAGCAAAGAGGAGGCAAAGGCGTGGGCTGAAAACTTGCCGGATGCATAACAAAATCTAAAAAGAAATGGCTATCAAATTCGAAAAGACCCAAATTAAAGGCGGGTTCCCCGTGTTCTGGCGTGGGGAATGCGAGGTGCTTCCGGGAGACTTCAAACTCAAAGGAACCTATCCGGAAGGGATGAAACTCAAGGAAGGAACCCCGATCAAGATCGATTTCGAGAACATGGAATGTACGATCTGCAAATCTGCGCGCATCGTCGAGGGCGGAACCACGACAAAGCCGCGTGTGGTGAAAGGGTCCATGTTCCAAGCAAACGACGCCGTCAAAATCGGTGAATCCACCGGGACAATCAAAAGCATCAGCACCACCAACGAATCCTACGACGAGATTACACTCAACGCTGCAATGGCCGAGGCGATTGCCGGCGCGGATCTGCTTGGAGGTGACGAGCTGCCCGATGCTGTTATTGAGACCACCAAAGAATACACCACGACAAACGGATTCCCCACTGTGTCGGCGGCATATGGGGCCAGAATCCTTAAGGACGTGGCATATCCGGTGCCCGATGCGTGGCTGCAAGGCTACAGCATGAAAAACAACCCTGAAATCAAGTACATCAGACAGTAAAGAAAATGAACGAAGTATATTATTCTTCCATCTTCCGCGAACTCACCAAGGAGGTGCAGGTTCGTATTGACGCGGCGTCGGAGCTGCGCAAACGCTTATTCGACCAAAGCGTGTATGAGCGTTATCTCGATTGGGATACGCCGACTGTAGGACTGAACTTCGAGGAAATCATCGGCTCGTACAATCTCAGCGTTGCCGCCGCTACATTGGATTCCAAAGGCAAAGAGCCTATCATGGGAACCGAGGGGCTGGCGACAATCTCGAAAAAGGTCCTTACGCATCAGATGACATATCCTATGCGCATCGAAGACTACCGCAAGGTTCTCCAACTGCTGGACTCGCGGATGATCCCGGATCAGGCGAAGAAACAGCAACTCGTAAACCTCATGTGGGGCGGCGTGGAGAAGGTTGTCAACTCTGTAAAATCGAAACTCGACATCATCTTCCTCGGCGCGCTTTCCAACAAAGGCGTCTTCGAGTTCACGTCCGAGAACAACCCTGAAGGCGGCGTAAGGGGCAACATCGACTACGGTATGCCCCAAGAGAACATCGCTACGGCAGATACGCAGTGGACCGAAGCGAACATTGACACTGTCGATGTATTCGAGGACATTCAGGAGATCGTCGATTCCGCGCAGGAAAAAGTGACCTTCGACCGCATCCTTTTGGATCAGAAGCGGCTTTCGTATATCCTCCGAAGTAAAAAGATGAAGCAGGTGATCTTTGGGTCCGACAAATCTGCATCGCCGCTTCTTCTGGCCAACCTGAACGAGTTCATGCGCTCCAACGGACTGCCCGTATTCGATGTTATCCGTCGAATGACGCGCATTCAGGACAACGGCAAGATCAAGGAGTACAAGCCGTGGAACGACAAGAATATCGTGTTTGTGCCGGCAGGACGTCTCGGTGTCATCAAGAATGCCTATGCCGACAACGAGCTTCGGCCGGAGCCGGGTGTTACCTACTCCGACTATGGCCGCATCCGGATTTCCCAATGGGGAAAGGGTGAAACCGACAATTCGAACGGCGTGGAATTCACGAAGGCACAATCCCTGTCGCTTCCGGTTATCACCGAGATCAACGGCATCTATTCGCTGACCGTAGAATTGTAGGTATATATGACGGTGGCAGAGTGCATACATCAGGAGTTCAACATGGTCGGGACAATCTCAGACTATGGTGTCCGCCGCTTTGCGAGAGAGTGGGGCTTAGACCCCGACTCTCTGGCGAGCAGCGAGCAACAACAGCAAATCGTCGCTAAACGAGTGACTGAGTTTATTGACAGCCTGATAATGCATCCGTTATCGGTAAGCGAGAATGGGCACTCGGCTTCTTGGTCTGACAGCGCCTTAAAGCAGAAAGCGCAACTCATGCTCCGAAAATACGGCATCACACCGGGAGAAGAGCTGAGCAGCTCCATCGGCTTATCTTCGATAAAGGATGCTTCAAACTTGTGGTAATATGTACTTTGCGCCCCACATACTCTACTTAAGGATAGACCCGCCGAAACAGTACGACGAGCTGGGGCGTCCGATAATATTATCCGAAGATGATACATGGCAGAAGATAGGTGATTGTCGTTGCGACGACAACACGACCGTGCGCCTTGTGTCTGAAAACGGCGAAGTGCGTCAATCGGAATACCATATCGTCTACGAAGGAAAGGGAATCCCCAAAGGGAGTTATGTGAAGTGCATTGATAAGACAACCGGCGAAGTCCGCGGTGAAGGCACGGTAGCAATACCAAAGGAGAACAATTATTTCAACGTTTCAGACCTCTGGATATGATTACAACCGGCGATGCTCGCAACATCTTGTTTTCCGCTTGCCGGAAATTCGGGATTAAGGAAATGCACACTTCATGGGCCATTCCGGGCGGGAAAGTCACACGCGAACGTGTTGTAGTCATAACCCCGCCCCAGCAGACTCCGACTACATATTGGGAGGACTGCTTCGTGGCTGTCAATCTATGCGTCCCCGACATCAAAGGCGAAGCGAATATCAAACGTCTGGACGAGCTTGAACGAGCGGCGAAAGCCAGATTCAAGGAATGGACCTACGGCACTTACGACGAATCCGCATATAGGTACAGATATGAAAATATCGGCCGCGAGGAGGATCCGAACTTAGGATGCCACTATGTCTATATCCGGGTATTATTCAGAGTATTGAACATTAAAAACAACTAAAACAATGGCAAAAGTAACAGCAGTAGGAATCAAGAAGCTGTATTACGGAGACCCTGCAAAGATCATGGCGGATGTCACCCTTGCTTCACTCAAAACGCTCTTGAGCGACGAGAGTACCAAGCAGGTCGAGAACATTCACCAAGATACGTGGAGTATTGAGGAGGAGGAACCGTCTACCACCGAGTACCGGAATCAGCTCACAAACGGCGTATACCGCCAATCGACCGAGATGGGAAATATCCAGATGAGTTTCACCATCGGTCAATACGACTATTCGACGAAGGCCGACCTCATGGGCGGCACCGCAACCGCAACGTCGTGGAAGCGCAACCGAGGCGTGGTAATAATCGAGAGGTTCATGGTTGCCCTCACTGAAGACAATCAGTACTGCGTATTCCCGAAGGCGTCGGTTATCGCACGCGACGCCCAGACCGACGGCGCAAGTGCTATTGGCGTTGTGGCCACGGCACTCGAACCCGACAACGCAGCGGTTTCTTCGGAATACTGGTTCGATGCTTCCGAAGAGGGGGGCGCTTAGCAACCTGTCAACATTCAAGTACGGGGGTGGGAGGCATAAGCCCCTCACCCCTATTCTATTATAACAATTACCATGAAATTAGACTTTATCAGCATACGTATCGCTTCAAAAGGATACACGATATACAAAATGTCGCCGATGACTGCCACCCGCATTATGACGGCAATCGACGTAAAAAAAGAGCCGGACGAAAGCAAGGCGTGCATAGCCGCGATGGCCTACAGCGTTGCGCTGGCAATCGTGGGCAGCCGGAGCATATTGCACCGCCTCAGGGCATGGCTCCTGTGCCGTCGCTTTATGAAGCGAAGCACCTTCGCCGAGCTGTTCGACTGCTATCAGAAAACCTTGCTGATGATTCCGCTGGAGGACATTGCATCGGTGTCCGCCGTGATGGAAGGATTAGCGACAACCATATCCAAAGATCATGATTAAATCGGCGGACATTGTCGCCCGGTCTCTGCTGAACAAGCATCATGTCGCGGTAAAGCTCGGAATGTTCACATTCCGGATGTATCAGCCTTTTGTCAAAGACTTGGCAAGGGCCTTTGCTGCCGGGCGGATAGATGTGTCGATACAAGGTCGGCAAAAATTCTCTCTGGGCACAATATCGCGGCTTATGTTCCGGCGCAAGTGGGCACAGAAGGTATTTCTATGGTACGCCAAGAGATATGCCTCCTATGAGGAAATATCCCACGCCACCTGCGCTATAGCAGAAATAGTGTCGGGGAAAGACTTGTTCGATTCAGTCAAGATTGACAAGACGCGGCGCAATACCATTGCGGAGACCGTCGGCAACAACACTATAACCGGGATCATGGCGACGATGATGGACCAGCTGAACATATCCTACAAAGAGGCGTTTCAGGGCATAAACTACCCTACCATGCTTCTGATGATGACGGACAAGGTTCGCACGCTCGTCGGCGACGAGAAAAAGATAGTCAAAGGATCGGGGGCCGAAATGGCCAAAAGAAGAGGCAATAAAAGACGAGGTAATAAAATACATCAATGAGTGCTTTATCATTCAAAATAAATGCGGAAACCGACAAACTCAAGAGCTTCATCAGCATGCTTGAGCAGTTGCGGCGCGTGCTGGCGGACATCCCTGACAGCACCAAGGATTTCGACGTCATAAACCGCAAGATCGGAGAAATGGAGGCCCGTGTGGAGCAATCCATGCGCAAGATCGCCCAAATGGAGCGTCAGGCGATGGATGCGGCAGCCAAAACAGCGGCTTCGGCCACTATAGGGAACACGGGTGGCGACTCTACAGCCGGAGCACAAGCGGCCAAGGCCGAAACGGCGGCGTATCATGAGCTAATCGAAGAATTAAAAGCCGTCAATGCTTCAAAAAAGGAGAATGTCATCCTTATATCTCAATACGAAGCTCAAATAAAGCGTCTTAAATCGGAGATAGATAGCCTGAATAAAGCGGAGAGTCAAGGCATGAAATTGACGCAGAATCAGAAGTCAAGCCGCCTTGAAGCTACGCTATCCATCGAGGAATACAAACAGGCCATATCTCGCGCCAGAAAAGAGTTAGTCAATCAAATCAAGTTCGAACAAGTCGCACGTGGATCCATTGACGAAATGTCGCAAGCATTATCACGAATGCGCACCGTATATCGCTCGTTGAATGAAAGCGAACGAACAAGCGGCTGGGGGCAAAACCTGCTCAAAAACATCGAATCCATTGATACGAAAGTTAAAGAACTAGATGCTACAATGGGGGTACACACCCGCAATGTCGGTAATTATGCTTCCGGATTCAATATGCTTGGATTCCAGATTCAGCAGGTTGCCCGCGAATTGCCGTCGTTGGCGTATGGTCCTCAAATATTCTTTTCGGCCATATCCAACAACCTGCCGATGCTGGCAGATGAAATAGCCCGTGCGAAGAAATCTGTTGATGAATTGAAGAAAGCCGGGCAAACATTTACGCCCGTATGGAAGCAGATCGCATCGTCCATCTTCTCGTGGCAGACCCTGCTTGTCGCCGGAGTTACCGTACTTACCCTTTACGGAAAGGAAATAACAAGCTGGGTGGCATCGCTGTTTAAAGGCAAGACAGCAATAGATACCGCCGCTGCCGCTCTTGAGCAATTCAATTCCGCGATGGCTCAAGGCTCTGTGTCGGCGCAATCCGAATTAACCAAACTGAACCTGCTGTATAATGCCGCGACTGACCTGTCCAAGCCCTATGAAGAACGGGCCGAGGCCGTCAAGAAGCTGCAAGACATCTACCCTGCCTATTTCGGCAATATGGCCGCAGAACAGGTTATGGTCGGAAATGCCGTCGGCGCCTATGAAGACCTGCGGGATGCAATTGTCGAAGTCGCACAAGCTAAAGCCGCCCAAGAGCTTATTACAGAGGATAAAAAAACTATAGCACGTATTGAAAAAACTGGCGACGCCTATACCAATTATTCTTCTGCGCTAAAAAAATACAACGAAGAATATAAAAAGCGATTAGAGCAGAATAAGGAAAGTGGATTTGAATTGCCGAGTGCAATTTTTGAGGCAAAACAATATGCCAAATCGATATCTGGCATTAATAAGTATCGCGAAGAATTCATTTCAGCCCTAAAAAAGATGGGCGAAGAAGGAGATGACATCTGGAAGCAAATAAACAAGGGCTATGAAGGAGATGTAGATGCCTTCATTGCAGCGATAAATGCCGGCATCGAAAAGCTTGCTCCTGCAGCAGAGAAACTATATACAGTAAAAACCCCTGCCGAACTCAACGCAGAGGCTAAAAAGGCCCGTGATGAAGCCAAAAGCGCCGCAGAAAAGGCCGCATCCGACCAAGAGCGCAACCTGAAGGCACTCAATCAGAAACTGCAAAAGCTCCGGGATGATGCGTTACAGGCCGAGGTTGATTCCATGAAAGACGGAACGGCCAAGAAACTTGCGCAAATAGACCTCGACTACCAAAAGCGCGCGCGAGCCATACAAGAAGCAGAAGCCGAAATCCGCCGACTTCAAGACGGAGAGCTGACTAAGAACCAGCAAGCGCAAATTGAAGCTCTGAACAAAGCGAACAAAGCACAATATCAGCGTGACTTATCTGGTATATCCGGAATATCATTGACGCCTGAAGGATTTGCAGAAATTATCAATAAAGAAACTCAATCTTGGAATGAGTATCTGCAAAAATACGGCACCTTCCGCGAAAAGCTACAAGCCACAAAAGACATTTACGACCGAAGGATTGAAGAGGCAGGGACCGTCGGGGAAAGAAAGAGTCTCGAAGCCGAACGAGATGCTGCGATAGTGGAAATCGAAGTGCAAGCCGGGGAATGGATACGAGAACTTACAGATAAAACTAAAGACAAATTAGCCGAACTGAAAACCGAACTCGAAGCATCGTTACAATCTCTTGAGTCGGAATACAATGCCTTGGATTCATCCGATACAGAGCAGGCCCAGAAACTACGCGCTGAAATAAACAAAACCAAGGCACAAATTAATGCGGTAAATAAAGCAGCATCAAATACGCAAACATCTCCCAAAGAAAATGCAATCGAGAAATGGCAACGGCTGGAAAAGACTCTCGGAGACATTGCAGATGGGTTTAAAGATATTGGCGACGCCGTAGGAGGCACTACGGGCGAAATAATCAGTGCTGCAGGTGAGATCGCGGCAACAGCCACGAGCATGATAAGCAGTATAGTAACCCTTACTGACTCATCGGCCAATGCCATAACCACAACCTCTACAACGGCTACAAACGCAATAAAGGCAGTGGAGAGGGCTTCCGTTATTCTCGCCATCATTCAGGCTGTACTGAGTGTCGCTACTAAAATTGCAAGTCTATTCAACAATGACGAAGAGAAGCAGGCTGAAATAGACAGGCTACAAGGGCGTATTGAGCAGTTGCAATGGGAATTGGATAATGCCAACGCCATTCGATTGCAACGAAATTCTTTCGATGCAGTTAAAAATGTAAAGGACGCCTACAATAACGCGGCGAAATCAATAATGAGCGCGTACAAAGACGTAGGCAACTTTGTAGAGAGATTCTTCATCAGGCGATCCAAAGAGGCTGAAATAGAAAAAAAGGCGATCCAAAGTATAGCCGATGCTTATTCGAACCTCAAATATACAGATAGCAATCTTCTGGGTGAAAATAAATTTGGCGACACCCGCGAGCGACTTAACAATCTTGCAGAACAACAATTGTTGCTCCAAAAGCAGATTAATGCGGAGAACGACAAGAAGAAAACGGACAAATCAAAAATTAGAGAATGGGAGCGTCAGATTCAAGAGCTTGGAGCCGAAGCCGCTGAAGTGATTAACGAGGTCGTCGAAACCATTATTGGGGGCACGGCGGAAGAAATCGCAAAGGAACTTGGAGATGCGTTTATAGACGCATTTATGGAAGGCGAGAATGCGGCCGAAGCGTGGGGCGAAAAGGTGGACGAGATTGTCGCGGATATTATGCGGCAAATGATTATTTCCAAATTCCTTGAAGAGCGCATTGGCGAGGTATTTAACCGCTATAAATCTAAATGGTTTAAGGATGGCGTCTTCATCGGTATTGACAATGTGATAGACTCCATGAGTGGATTTGCGGACGATCTCAACAAGGTTGGAGATGAATTTCAAGCCATTTGGGATAGTCTTCCTGCCGAGACAAAAGAGTTGCTTGGAAATGCCGGAGCTGCTCAGCAGGAAGCCACGGAGAGAGGCTTTAAAGCCATGTCTCAAGATACCGGCGACGAGTTAAACGGCCGATTCACGGACATTCAAGGCAAGGTTACCGACATCCGAGGATATGTGATGATGCAAACTCAATCTATTATCGGGCTGCTGAACTCCATCGGAAATATCGAAACGGCCATATACACAAGCGTGCAAGTGGATAATGAGCTGCTCCGGTACGCTGTTATGACCTACATGGAGATCGTCGAAATAAACGGGAATACAGCTGTTATGAAGGCTGCTCTGACGGAAATTCGGGAAGACATAGCGGCGATCAAGCGCAATACAAGTGAACTGTAATGAAAATTGAAAAGGACATATCGGACCTGACCAAATTTATCGACGGCATCGAAGAGGAGGTTGTAGATTTCATGGATGAGAAGGCTCGTGAAGCATTAATAAGACAAAAAGAAGCGCGACTATTATCTGGCAAACGCGACTACCTAAACCACACATGGAACTTACGCAGCGCTCTTGGTTACGTAATTACTTATGAAGGAAAAGAAAAACGGCGATTTATAGGAGACCAAAATCATCCAGATCCAACGGCTGCTGCTGAAACCAATAAAGTACTCAACGAAGAAAATAAAGCCGGGACAAGCATTATTTTCGCAGACGGCATGTATTACGCCGGCTTTGTCAGTTCTAAAGGTTATGATGTCATTGATACAGCAGAATTATTTTTAGACCAAGAATTAAATAAGCAATGATCGGAGATTTACTCATCAACAGGACAGACGCCTACACAATGGGCGTTGCAATGGGTTCCGGGTTTATTGCCGGGTTAAAATCCCCTGCCGGCCTGAAAGACTTCGTAGAAAACGAAGACCCCAAGAAAGACGGCAAGGAGGTCATATATCCCGACAAACCCAAATTGGCGGCACGGGATTTAACATTGACTTTTATAATTACGGGAGAAACACCGGAGGAGCACCTTTTAAACTACGATACTTTTATCCGGATGCTACACTTAGGTAAGGTAGATATATCGGTACCGGGAATAAGTGATGAAATATACCACCTAACATACGCAGGTAATTCAGGCAGCTACAACATATCCGGCGACCGCCTGACATCGCAATTAACCGTAAAGTTCAACGAGCCAAACCCCGCAGACAGGGGCGAGGATAAAGAAGAAGCATAATGACACACTCGAATAAAAATCTGGAAGAGATCAGGATTTCCGCTCTCCGTGGCGGAGCATGCAGGAAGGTAATGCGCATTCACGACTTCCCCGAACTCATAAAACTCATGTTCACGCCGCAGGGAATCGAATTCTGCCAAGACCACAACTTCCCCTCGGTCGAAGTGTTCAGAAAGAACCGAGACAGTTTAGAAGGGCTGGAAGTATATGTAGATGCGGGAAATATCACGCTCAAAGGTAAAGAGTACGTATGTATCGTCGGAGATACTGATGCTACTATAGAAGCGGCAGGGACTAAATTCATCCATACGATAATCCTGATGCACGGCGCACGGGCCAAGATCAACGCCAAAGACTACGCCGTGCTCAATATCGTAAGGATCGGCGGCGAGTATTCAATAAAGAAAGACGGAACTGCGATTGTACTGTAAAACAAAGCCGGGAATAATCCCGGCTTATTCTAATTAGAGCGAATTCAGATGTATTCATTTCTTATAAAAAGTCTTATCGTTATTTTCAGCCAGCCCATATTTTCTCATTTTAAATGAATTATCTGATTCTATGGATATTATACGTTTATCTTCTCTCCCATTAATCTCACCACTTTCTGAATAGGAGTAAAACGAAATAATAGCGCCATCATAATCCACATTAACAGAATAATAGCAATTTTCTGCTATTTCTAATAAGTGGTCATTGAAATATGTAACAAGATAAGCCGTCCCATAAACAACAACTCGACCGTCAATTACAGAAACTTTTTCTTGGGCTGATGAGTAGGGGGTAAATGTTATTTCCTCCGTTTCGGTAGTATTAGTCGTAGAACTATACAGAGACCCAATAAATTTACCATTGAGAACCTGTAATATTTCTTTTTCTGCTGGTGATGGTGAATCACCATTTTCTTTATCGTCAGAACAACTGGTAAAGACAAATGGAATTATTAAAATAATTGAAATTAAAAATTTTCTCATAGCTTATTTCAGTTTTACTGCAAATCCAGAAGCAATATACCCATCTACTACTTCACCATATTTGGTTCCTCTAATAATAGGCGTTATATTGAAATTTAGAAGAGCATTTGCACCAAGAGATTTTGCCTCTTTAACTATTTCAGCCACCATATAATCATAGCTCGGTTTAAATACATTTTCTTCTTTCCATTTAGCCTCCTTATTAATATATCCATCTTTTACGCCTATTGTAAATTTAATACTAAGATCACCAACGGATTCATAAGTAAACCCAGAAGAACTTGGGGTGATAGTAAATCCATCAGCAGTATACTCTCTATAATCAGCCAAATAGGTTTTTTGCGAATACTTTTGGATGGCGCAACTGCTCAATACTACACATGCAGATAATAAAAGTAAAATTTTCTTCATATTAATAAAATTTAGTGAGTTAGTAATCCAAATTTACAATTTCAAATTGGAATATCCAAAAAAAGAGGAATGGTTTTAACCACTCCTCGCTTTATGCCTGAAGCTAATCGAGTTCAAAGTTAGCTATTGCTGACAGCTGGTATGATATCCGGCAGGTCGTCTTGGCCCGGTGGCTTTATTCCCCACTTGAAGTTCCACCAAAGTTTCACTAACCAATTCAAGTTGCATCCGAGTATCTTCGTTAATGTCATTCTGATCTTTGAATACTTCTTCTACGTACTCTTTGAGTTTCAATACTTCTCCTTGAAGTTCTGCCACCCGATCCACGGGAGTATTTGTAAGCATCTGCCGCATTGCTACGAAAGCCCGCATAATGGCGATATTTGCATTTATGGCGATATCACTATTCAACAAGCCGGATAGCATGGCTACGCCCTGTTCGGTAAACGCATAAGGCATTTTGCGAATACCGCCCCAACTTGATGTCACAATTTGTGATTTCAAGTTTGCAAACTCTTGATTCGTAAGCTGAAACATGAAATCAGGCGGAAATCGTTTGCTATTGCGTTTTACTGCCTGATTTAATGCGCTTGTCGTTACTTGGTAGAGTTCTGCCAAATCACGGTCCAGCATCACCCGCTGACCCCGTATCTCGTAAATCTTGCTCTGAATAGGTTGTAGTTCCATGTCTTATATCTCTGGTCCAAATATTCAACCACCGTCCGTGAGGCATCGTTGCAGTGCAAAGATAGTAATTTTTGCTTTGTGTGTAGGAAGGAATGGAACAAATAAAAACCGAGGCATATGCCTCGGTTTGCGACTAAAATTTAAATCCGATTTTTATAGAAATAGCTCCTGCTAAATCTTTGTAATAATCTTGGGATTGATCGGTCTCTGTAATTATAAAATCCACATATTCGCTATGTTGCATAGCATATCCAACAGTAAAATATATGGCTTGTTTGTTTTTCAGGTTGAAATCTATACCTATGGCTGGCTCCAAGTACAATCCTTTTACAGCTTTCGTATTTCCACCTACATTAAAAGAATAACCTACGTTGCCTTGTATGAATGGTGCAACGAATTTGTCAGAAAAATTATACTTGATACGAGCGTAAACGGGGATCAAATATTCCTGACTCCGACTTTCGTACGTATCAGACACATATTGGACGCTTGTATGCGTATAGGATTGATAATAAAGGGCGTCTGTATACCTAAATCCCACGCCTGCGCCAATAAAAAAACGGGGGCTAAAAGCATATCCGCCAATAAACGATACATCTGCCGACTTGTTGTTATATGTCCCCAAACCAAGCATTCCGCCTATCTCAATGGATTTTGAAAAGCCTTGAGCGTGTGCAACGCCTGAAGCAACAACAGCAACGATGAAGAGTAAGAATTTTTTCATATTCCTAATTGTATTGGTTAGTGCCGCAAAATTATAAAATTCCCCCCCCCACCAAATTTTATTCAATAAAAAATGAATTATAGCAAGAAAAAAGACGAGGAACGGTAAAAATCCATCCCTCGTCTTTGTATTTACGACTTTGCATCTATTCGCCATTCTCAACCCTTACATCATCCGGGAAAAGCAAATCTAACTGTTGGTATTGTTTCGGAAATGCGGCGTTAAGCATTTGCATAAATCTGACCCAATTATACCCAGAGGCCCGTCCCAACGCCTCTACAGCTGCTAAATGCTCTTTCAGTTTTGGCCGGCCTATCTCTTCGGTTAAATGCTGGTGATGACGGTCTTTTCGCGTTCCTTTGTCTGTTTTCGGATTGACTTTTTGAAGTTCGGTTAATATCACTGGAGCCAGACGTTCGTAAACAATATCATTAATCCACGTTCCAACAACACCCGGCCGCTTGTGGGTCATAGTCCAATTCCATCCGTGCATTCTATATATCATTTCAAAGAATGAATCGTTAAAAGTCTTTACCCAACGGCTTGCCTCGTCCGAAATGAATTGCGACAAGAACTTTTGAAGCTCATCTTTTGCTCTATTCTTATCCTGCTGGTATCCTGTTGCCTCATCTACGAGCGCTACAATGCCTACTTTGGCAAATGCTCGTACAAGTATTTCGCATTGAGCGGCAATGATTTCCTGACGGGGAGATAGATTGATAGCTTGTCTGGCCTCAAGGAAGGCATCACAAATATCGACCAATACAGTCGCTTCATATCCATTTATCTTTGTCTCCCTATCGTTACAAATAATAGGCTTAAAGTGGTCCTCTTCTTTACCCTTGTAAATAAATGGTTTGAGCGATTTTTGGCTTAAATATCGGCTCAATCTGGTCCCCGCGGTTTGCCTACCTTCTTCAGCTTCGTCTACCATTTTGAGAGCCTCCTGCATCCCTCGACCTGAAAGAACCCGTGTACCATCCTCTAAAACATAGCATGGAATCGGCATTTCTCCAAGGTTTAACACCCCTCTATATTTTACGTTTTTCTCCATTATCTATCAGTCTTATTATACTTATTTATTCCCCCTTCTCCACTTTAATAAGTTTGCCACAATGCGGGCAGGTGATCGCGTTCGTCGGTTGAGGGGCGAAAAGCTCCGGAACCGATACGCCGAGGGCGAAGGCTATACGCTCCAATAAATCCAGTGACGGCGATGTTTTGCCGTTGGCGATATTTGACATATTGGGCTGAGTAATCCCTACTAATTCGGCAAGTTTGGTAATAGATACCCCTTGCGCCTTGCTTATTTCCTTTATTCTCAGAAACATAGTAATTATGATTAATTTTATATCCTATACAAATATAATGATTATTCTTCATTTCGATATAGGAAGTGTAAAAATATTCTGAAAAATGATATAAAATATTTGGTAATTATATTTTAATACGATATATTTGTGCTGTAGAAATAACACTAAACGATATAAACCATGAAAGCAACCTACAACAAATCGAAGATCATGCGCAATGCTTGGTATCTGAAACGTGCCAACGCCTCTATGTCGTTCTCGGCTTGCCTCAAGAAGGCTTGGCGCAACGAGAAGCTGGCGATGATGACGGCAAAGATTGAGAACCGACCGACGGAACGGCCGAAAGCCACGGAATACCGCCCGCAGTTGCTGACGGTCCCGGCTAACTACTATGGCGTGCGCGGAATGTACTACGGAGACTAACTCAAACACAATATGACCATGAACGACATCATCGAATCAGCAGACCGCTTAATAACATTGCTGGAAGAACAAAACGCCTGTATAGAGCGGATTATGGCAATACTGGACAAATAAAAAAACCGAGACAAAGCCTCGGAATTGGACTAAATTACTGCTTTACAAAAATCCCCACATCTTCTCCTGAAGAAGTGTCTTTTACAAACATTACTGGACCAGATATAATCCCTTCCAATATTGTTAAATTATCATTAAATGGGATTAATGTAATCTTTGATGCTTTGTATGTATAACTATATAAGGCACGTTTATAATCGCTTGATGCACCTCCGTATCTTGAACCATAACGGCATTCATTGTCATCAAATACAAGCGTCGATATGGCACCACTACTAACATCAATCATACCCCACGTAGTACCGGGTAATGGATTAGAGATATTATTATCATTGTCATCGTTATCTGAGCATCCAACAAAAGCCATTGAGACAATAAGTGACCATATGAATAAAAATCTTCTCATATTGTAATTGGTATTAGTTGACATTACAAATTTACAAAATTTCCAATAGTAGCAAATTTTAGAAACAAAATTTACTCCTGATGTAAAAAAATAGTGTTAAAGCCCTTGTGGATTAAAAATAATTTTCTATATTTGTAACGCTTACATAAACTCAAGAGTGCACAAGATGCACCATTATTGGTGCTTTTTTTGTGCCGAAAATTGAACATACGAACGGGTAACCCTGTGGCGTTGCTGTAATGGCGCGCCAACCTCTTGAGTAAAGATGTAAGCAGCAGGTAGTACCCGTTCGTTTTTTTTTGTTTTATTAAATGCTTACATCTATGAAAACACCATCGCTTCCGGAAACGGATTATCAAACTCGCTGCATCGAAGCCGAGCGAAAAGCACGGGATTTCGAAAACGCCTACTTCAAGGCCGAAGAGCGCTATTCCAATCTAATGGATGCCTATGTCAAGCTACAAGGCTACTACCTTGAATTGCTGGGCGCTGAAAAATCATCCCACAACAAAATCAAAGAGATCGACCCGTTTATTCTTGTCAAGATGGGCCGCGGAATGAATGTCGCACAATGTAAATAGACCAGCCATGAACAACATACAAATTTTCAATAACGAGAAGTTCGGGCGTGTACGTATCATCATGTCCGACGAAAACAAGCCAATGTTTCTTGCGAATGATGTAGCAAAATCGTTAGGATATATACGGACAGCAGATGCCATTTCAGCACATTGTAAAGGGGTCGCCGTTTTACCGACCCCTACCGATGGTGGGGTTCAAAAGGTGAAATACATCCCCGAATCCGATGTTTACCGCCTTGTCATGCGGTCGAAGCTCCCGCAGGCCGAGCAGTTTCAGGACTGGGTATGCGATGAGGTTCTCCCCTCTATCCGCAAGACTGGCGGATACATGTCAGCCAAAGAGACGGACACGCCCGAAATGATAATGGCACGCGCCGTGCTGGTCGCCAATGACACCATAGCCCGGCAGAAGCAACAGCTGGAGCAGGCCCAAAAGCAGGTCGCGGCACTCGCGCCGAAAGCCGAGCTGATGGACAAGGTACTGGACACGGATCAGAAGATCGACGTCGGGCAGGCGGCAAAGATTTTGAATCTACCATTTGGCCGCAACACGCTCTTCCAGCGGCTCCGCGAGCGAGGGATATTCTTCTGCAACCGCAATGAGCCTAAACAAGAGTATATTAACCGGGGTTACTTCGAGTTGAAAGAGAAGTTGATCGACCGAAACAACCACGAATCGTTCACGGTCATCAAGGTTCTTGTGACGCAGAAGGGATTGGATTTCCTCGCAAGGCAGTTTGAAGTGGTCCAAACCCCGAAGAAGATGGCACCGATAAAATAAGCCCCTGTATACTTCCCCGATGCCGGCGCCTCGCAGAAATGCGGGGCGTTTTTTTGTGTTATTTTTTTGCGAAAATTCTTGCATAATGTGCCGAACGGTTGCTCCTTTGCTCTCGAAAGTAATTTAACAAGATTATGAACGATATTCAGATTTTCAATTACAAGGAGAATCCCGTAACATTTCAAGTCGGCAATACCGACATCATGATTAACGCTACGGAGATGGCAAAGCCATTTGGCAAACAGCCGAGCGATTGGCTTCGCCTTAAATCTACGGAAGAGTTTTTAACGGCCCTCGCAAGCGTTCGGGGAATCCCCCGAACGGATATGCTCCTAAAAATTCAAGGCGGCGGCATTCAGGGTACATGGATGCACGAGGATGTAGCTTTAGAATTTGCCAGATGGCTCTCTCCAGCGTTTGCCATCTGGTGCAACGATCGGATTAAAGAACTGCTCAAAAATGGCTCAACTGAATTGCCGACCAATGGTTATGCGATGCAGTTGCCCAAAACGTATTCGGAAGCCCTTCGTCAGTTAGCTGATGCTGTAGAAGCGAAAGAGAAGGTTCAATTACAGTTGGCTGCCAAGACCGAACAACTGGACGAATCCAAAGATTGGTATTCTATCAAACGTTGGGCAAAAGAGCATGGCATGAATTGGCGCAAAGTTTCATGGCGGGCACTTAAAGCCATTTCAGCCGAACACGGGCTTGGAGTAAAAAAGATATTCGATGGTAATTACGGAGAAGTGAACATCTACCATCGTAAGGCATTTGCCATTCTATACGGCAAATAATCGTTCATAACAAACTTTCGGGGCGGGAAGAAATTCCCGCTTTTTTTGTTTTTTCACTTCAAATTTCTTGGTAATTCACGTGACCGTCGAAACCTTTGCCTTGAGCTTGTGACGATGCAAGTGGCAAACGACAGATGGTAATTTATTCTCCGTTAGGAATACAGATATTGGATGCTCCGGTCACGAAAGAGGCTGTTATCAAATATGCCCTCATGAGTGACTATTATATTGAGTTTCCCTTCAATCAACTTCAGTACATTCAAATTCCGCAAGGCTCATACATACTGTACAAAGGCCGTAAGTTCGAGATAATGGCCCCGGTATATCCGGAGTTCGACAACAAGACCGGAGGATATAAATACACGCTCAAGTTCGAGGCGCAGCAGAACCATATGAAGCGTTTTGTATGCTTCTGGCTGGGCGGGGATAATCCCGAAGCGGTATTCCACAACACCACCGCTCTCGAATCATTCGGCGCCCTGATCGTGGCCAACATGAACAAACATCTTGGCGTCGAAAATTGGAGCGTAGGAACCATCGACATCGAGAATCCCAAGGCGACAAAACTCGTGTCATTCAACGGAGACAAATGCTGGGATATACTCAACACGATCGCCGAAACTTTCGAAGTCGAATGGTGGACCGAGGAAAACGGAGATTTAGTGTCGCTTAACTTCGGAAAGCTGGAAAGAGGCACACCCGAAGAATTCAAGCGTGGCGATGTCGTCAAGAGCATCCCCGCCAAGAAGGGCGACGACTCCAGCTATGGCACCCGGTTCTATGTATTCGGATCTACACGCAACCTTACCAGCGATTATGGTCAGGCTCCGCAGGGCGGGGAGACCAACCATGTTTCAGAAATACGACTCAGGCTTCCCAACGGCCAGAGATATATAGACGCCATCCCGAATCTCGACAAAAGTGCCATTGTCGAGCAGGTCGTTTTCTTCGACGACATCTACCCCAAGAACACGGAGACGATCACAAGCATTGAGACCGTTGATCGGGAGATCATCGAGGGGCAAACAGACAAGGCCTATGTCATGTACTGCAAGGACTCGCCGTTCCTGCCGTCCGACATGATCGAAGGCGAAACGCTGGGGGCCACGTTCACCAGCGGAAGTCTCATGGGGCGTAATTTTGAATTAAGTATAAATTACAAACCTGAAACATGGAACCCCGAAGACGGCTTTGACAAGAAATTTGAGATCATCGCCCAAGTTGAGACGTCGGGAGAAAGCCAACTCATAATCCCCAATGAAAGTCTTCATCCCGAACCGGGAGATACTTTCGTACTCACGGGTGTAAAACTTCCCCAGCAACGAATCGAAGAGGCCGAAGAGGAGCTTTTGAAGGCCGGAAAAGCATACGCCGCAAAGAACAGCAGCGACACGGATGTATATACCTGCGAGACCAACCCGGTATATTGCACGGTAAACAAAAAAAATTACGATGCCGGTCAGGCTGTGCTTCTTGTCGATCCTCGATTTGGGTTAAACGGACGTCTGTCCCGAATTCAGGGATACGAAAAAAAACTCTACAACGAATATATCGCCACGTACACAATCGGCGATAATACTCCTTACTCCCGCATCGGCAGCATCGAATCGGATGTCAAGGCTACTTTGTATTCGCAACGTATAGGCGTTACAGACTCCGGAGCGGCAATATATCTCATCACCCGGTACGACTCTACTGCGGCCGAAGATTACAACGCTTATTCGGCCAAACGCGCCTTGTGGCAGTTTGCAAACAAGCAATTCCCGGACACCTTTAAGGGCAAGATGACTTTTGAGGACGGGGCGCAGTTCGGCGATTTCGCAACAGGAATTACCGGCATCGGCGGACTTATCGACAAGAAAGGGAATGCCGAAATGCAAAGCCTCAAGCTACGGGGATTCCTTGAGGTTCCTGAACTGAGGTACAATCGGGTCGATATTACAATGGGTGATACATGGTTTGCTCCAAGCGCCGGGATCATCGAGAGCGTCGATACCGAAGCCAAGACCATCACGCTCAAACTCGAAGAAGGCGAAATAGGCAGCCCGCGTGTCGGTGATATTTGCATGGGTATCTTCCACAGCTCCGAATCCTCGGATAATGCAACGGAAGACTACGATGACAGCAAAGGCAACAGACGCTTTGCCGGATTTGCAACGTGCTATTTCCGCATTACCGAAGTGTTGGACACGACGACCTACAAGACGTTCAAATACCAACTTCGGCCCGTCTCTGCGGCTTACCCGAAGCAATACCACCCTGCTCCCTCGATGACATTTGTCGGGTATGGCTCCTTCTCGAATGAAGCCCGGCAGACATCGCGCTACGAAACAAGGACATACCAGCGTTATCTGAAGGGGGTATCCGACTGGGAATTCATATCGTCCAACATCGCAGCTCAGTACGGCGACCTGTCCAATCTGTCCGTATTCGGGATAGATATGAAAGGCTATTCGGCCTACCTCAATAACATCTACATGTCGGGCGTCATCCATCAATTTACGCCCGGCGGGGAGGAAATACCGACAATCAACGACCGAGGAAAGTGGCTCGCGTCGGAGACATACAATAAAAACGACGAGGTATATCACAATAACGCCAAGTGGCGCTGTCTTGTCGATGGGACAAAATCAGAGCCATCTACATCATCGGAAGCGTGGGTCCTTCTTATGCAGGTCCCACTGTCTTCTGTAGTTCCTGTTTACAAGCAGCAAAATGAAAAACCGGCACTTCCGACCGGCAGCACTGTTCCTCCTGACGGGTGGAGTCTCGAATATCCCGAAGGCGGCGATTCAGGTGCATCTACCGACGTAACCAACATTATAATTGATGCGGATAATGAAGGGGATGTTACCCAAGATGGTGTGTTCTATAAACTTGCTGGAAAAGGTAATAATTCGACGGTGTCGTGCAAAATACAATTCGATGCTCTCAGCGCTGGTGCGACATTGGTATTGGACATAACCGCTTATTCAGAGGAAGGGTATGACAAATTAGCGGTCGGGAAAATAAATGTTCAGAATGTCAATACGGCAGACTCCGACACCTACGAAGCTGAAGTATCAGGGAACGGCGTATCTACTACCGTCGTCGTCACAGCACCAAGCGCAGGACGTCATTTCGTTAATGTAGTATATTCGAAAGACTCGTCCGGTGATGCCAATGGCGACTATGGCTTATTTCGTATTGCGTATAATACGTCCAAGACTATTCCGTTGTGGGTGTCTTTCGGATCGGTGATTGATGGCGTTGTTCAATCATGGTCTGATCCGGCGCGAATAAGCGGTACCGACGGCCGACCCGGAACCGACGGAAGGCCGGGCGATTGGACATCATATGTATTCAAGAAGAGCATTGATAAACCCGGCGCCCCTATTTCTACAAAGCCAATTCCTGATGGTTGGGAAGACGCTCCTTCCGGAGACGGCATTTGGTGGATGTCGAAAGCTACAATAAACGGGAGCACGGGACAGGCAAGCGCCCTGACATGGTCTGATCCGATTAAAGTTACAGGCGAAGATGGCCAGCTCGGACCATATATCGACTTTAAATACGCATCGAGCAGTGACGATAGCATAGGCCCAGATATTGAGTCAAACGTAAGAGAGCCGGACGGCTGGTATGACAATCCTCCGGCGCTTTCGTCCGGGGAATATCTATGGATGACCAAAGCGCAAATAGATGCAAATGACGAGCTTGTGGAACCGTGGTCCGACCCGGTACGCATAAGCGGAGAACAAGGCAAGCCGGGGGACAAAGGAGACCCCGGATATCAGGGTTGCATTATCCGCCTAACGGAATGGGTTTCGGGTGTAGAATATCGCAACGACGCTGATTTAGAATCAGACAGCCTGCGCTACATAGACATAGTGACTGTATATGAGAATAATCGACAACTGAAATTCCAATGCCGTCAGACTCATACTTCATCGAACTCCAATAAACCATCCGGGGGAACCACATCGACATATTGGCAACAGCTCAACGACATGGTGCCCATATATACGCCTCTACTGTTTGCCGAGAACGCCGTTATCAACTTCCTGCAAGGTATGGAGTTCGTAGTCCACAACTCCAAAACGGATATTTCCGAAAATACCATCATCGCAGGACTCGTAGGCGGCGATATCCCTCTGTTTGTCGGTAGCAACACACCGGACAACGCGCCTTTCCGAGTCGCTAAGGACGGTTCGTTTACAGCAACGAAGGCGAATATAACGGGTACAATAGAAGCGACAGGCGGTAAGATCGGTAACTTCACTATAGACAATGATTACTGGCTACAGTCGGTTGTAGGGAGTTCTAAGCATTTTATTTCTGCCAACAGGGACTATATTCAGTATGGTGAATCAAGCGATGCCAGATACAGGTTTATCGATTTCATCTCTACGAATGCCAGCACTTCTGATCCGAGACCGGTAGCCGCGATCATTAATATGAAAGAGAATATCAATTCATCCAACCACAACATAGGACTCAAAATATCTGTAGAAGGGTTATATAGTAATTTTCACGAAGCATTTTCCTGCGGAAACCACGCTCTCTTCATAGCGAAAGGTACGACGTGTGGTTTCAGACCTTATTCACGTGTTGTAACAGCTGGCGACACGACATTACGGGACATGGATACGGTCATTTATGCAAATATCGACAATGGAGACGTGCAACTCATCCTACCCGCGAATCCACAAGACAATCAATTTTATATTGTTCGGAAAGGCGGAACGAAAGGTTATGTAACAATCAACGGCAATGGGAAGCAGATTGCGGATGTAAATTCCAATGCATGGGGGACTATATTTTCATGGCAGGACAGAGCGGCGCGACGCTACTTATACAACAAACAAAATAATTTCTGGATTTCGTGGTAATAATACAATCGACATGAGGAAGATTAACTTAAAACGGCTTGAGATTTTTGCAGATATGCAAAAGAAGATATGCACTGTCCACGATGTACACGAGCAAATCACAAATCTCGTCTATGCAAATTCGTATGGGTTTACAGGGCATGTCCTCGCCCATAAAATATATGAATCGGAAGGTGAAATAGAACTTACCGATGCAGAAGCCCATGAATTAGGACGCCTCGTCGCAAAATTAGGGTCCGTACCGCTCATTGATGCGATCCTAAGCAAACTCGACATGAAAATCGAGGACGTAATATCTCCGACGGATAATAAATAAAAAAGACAACACGTGAAACGCATTCGCATAGGCAAAGATATTGAAATCCGTTGGCCGATACTGACCAATGGTGAGCAAGTCACACTTGAAGGCCGCGATCTGCATTTGGTCCTTCATCTTCCCTCCTGCATGGAAACCCCTTTGCATTTCGAGCCTCAGGGGAACATTGCCGTATTCACTATTTCAGGCAATATGCAAAAGCAGCTGGGAGCATACCGGCTTACCATGTGGGAAAATAAAGATAAGAGCGGACAAACAGCCGTCGATTATTGCGATGCGTTTGAGTTGGTGCCTACTACATGTATGGAGGGCGGCAACGACAACAATCTGACCACGGAAACTGTCAATCTGGATTCTTCGGACTTGATCGTAGGCCTCCCCGGACCAAGTGCCTATGACCTTTACAAGAAGCACAATCCCGATGCAGAAATATCCGAGGAAGAGTATGCAAATGCTCCCATAGATGCCGCCGATGCCGCCAATGAAGCCGCAAAAGCTGCCAATGAAGCCGTAGATAAGATCGGGGATATTAATGAAGCCCTTGCCGGCAAGGTAGACAAAGAAGAAGGGAAGGGGCTGTCCTCAAACGACTATACGGACGACGATAAGGAGAAGCTGGACGGACTTTCGAATTACGACGACACGGAAATACGAGTGCAATTATCTGAAAAGGCGTCGAAAGAGGAAGTAGCCGACGCAGCTGAAAAAACACTTTCCGATGCCAACCACCACACCGATGAACGCATAGAAGAGACAATATCAGGGATTATAACAATACTTCTTGAGTTCGGGCAAGACGCGGAAAAGGCAATATCCGACGGCGACGCGACTACTCTTCAATCAGCACAAAAATACACGGATGATGCCATTGACGCCATCCCCACACCAGATGTCAGCGGGCAGATAGAGCAGCATAACACCTCGCCTACCGCCCATCCCGATATCAGGGATATTCTGAACACCTGCGTCGGTCTTCCGGAGTTCAACAGCGAAACCTACGAGCTTACCTTCACAACGATTGCGGGCGCTAAATTGATCGTTGACCTTCCCATTGAGCAGATGGGACTTGAGTATAACGAAGAAACAAGAGCCATTGAGTTCATAAATGCCGATGGATCTATTTCGTCGATCCCCGTTTCGGACTTCGTGAAAGTATACGTCGGGTCCATTGGTCCGGAAATACAGATTGCTGTAGAGGGTTCCGAGATTCGGGCTACGCTCCTCAATAATACCGTATCGTGGGATAAACTTACGCTGGACTTGCAGGAAGTAATTGAAGGGAAAGCCAACCGCACGGAGATTCCTACGAAAGTATCCGAACTGGAGAATGACTCCGAGTTCGTTACTGCCAAAGAAATTGATCCAGAGTTGAGAAAAACCTCATTTGAGGTAGTAGCTCATTCGGACTGCACGCTGGAGGAGCGCGTCGCGCAGCTCGAATCGCTGCTTGTAAGGATGCTTTCGGGCGATGTCCTAATCCCGGAACTGCAGGTCAAGAAATTGGGCATCTGGGGCGGCAACAACATCGTCGTTACGGGCGCGGGCGCTCCGTCGAAGGCTCCCGACCGGGCCGGACAGTTCTACATCGACACCAAGAACAATGCGGTCTATCACTCCGTAGGGAATAATGCCGTTTCGGACTGGAAAAACAACTAAAAACGAATCGTTATGTCTCAGGTAAACAAATACGCGAACAGAGCCGCTTATGAAGCGGATAACTCCCGATTGAAAACCCAGTCGGCGGTGTCATACGTTGAAGACGACGGCGAACTGATCTACGACGGGGTGAATGTCGTTGTCGGCCGGGATGCCGCGGATGCCGGCGATCTGGCGGTCTTCGACAAGACGGACAGTACGCTGAAGTTCGTCAAGGGTGCGACACTGCTTTACGACCAGCTGCCGCCGGAACTCGTTCCGATGGCCGTGGCCTACGGCCGCCGGGGCGACAAGGTGCGCATCGTTGCCCTGCGCCATCTGGATTTTTACAAGTGGGCAGTGGCGTATGAAGTGAAGCTTTCGGGCTTCGATCTCTCTTCGGGCGGCAGTTTTACGCTACATATCTATATCTCGGATTTCGAGTTTACCTATCCCGCCGGAGCAACTCTCGCAAGTATCGCAGCGCAGATCAATGCGACCCCCGATATTATGAATACTTATTCATGGAAAGCCACGGCTTCGGATGAACTGAATGCTATTGTCATGGAGTGTAATGCGTGGTCCAGTATTGAAGGGCATAAAAAAATATCCGCCGCAGGCTGCACGCTAACCAAGCATGCGGAAGATGTCGATTACCAAAGTACACCCGTCTTTATTCAGCCCAATACACCAGCTCCTATACGCCGCAGAAATGGCGCAGGCTCACAACTGGCCGGATGCGACAACGAAGTGTTTCTGGAGTACTACAGAGAGAACGGCACGACAGGGACCAATATCCTGCCGGGCAGCTCGACGATCATCCGGGAAAGCGTTTTCACCGAGGCCGATAACCCGGCATTGGTTGCGGCCTATCCGACCTACCGGGACTATCTGTTTGGGGAGCACTTGGCCCAATATCCGTCGGCTTACGGGGCGTTCCTGCAGGAAGGCAAAAGCAATACGGCCATTCTCGCCCGGAAAACGCGAACCGACTTCTACGGCAAGACTGTTCCGTGTTATCCGGCGGCCGCCGCAGCTGCCGCCTATGGGATGCAGGTCGCGGGGATGACTACCGGGCTGGAAGCGGGTGCATGGTGGCTGCCGTCGGCCGAGGAGCTGTGGCTGATGGCCAAAGGTCTCTTATTCGCGCAGCCTTACGATCCGGTCAATCGGACATTGTCCGTGTCGGGGAAAGTGATCGCCAAAACGGACTACATGGCATCTTCTTCCGAATATCGTAATATATATTATTATAAAGTCAACAAGTACGGAAATGCAAGCTGGGTAATCGACAACCACCCGAAACCATCATCCTGCATTGTACGCCCCGTATCGGAAATTTAGAATAATGGAACCACAACAGCAAATCGACATCCTCGAATCGCGCCAGCTGGAGCTGCGGGCGATCATGACCCAGTCCGACGACCGGGCGATCAAATGTTTCAAGAAAGGTATCTCTTTCGAGCATACCTACCCGGAAGACTATGCGCAGTACGAAGCCGCCAACGCGGAATACAACAAGAACGAACAGACGCTTGCCCGGCTCAAAGCCAAGCGGGCCGAAGAGCGGGCCGCGGAAGAAGAACAGAGACTTAAAAACAGAGAATAAGGCAATTTTATCATGGACAAATTTCGGGAACTCTTTGGCTGTATCTTCGCCTCGATATTCGGCACAATCGCCCCGATACACGACATACTCATCGCCTGCATGCTGGTATTTGCCATTAATTTCGTGGCCGGAGTATCGGCGGGCGTATTTAAGCAACATGAAGGATTCGCCTTCAAAAAGGCTTTCAACTGCATTTTAGAAGGTATGGTTATATCCGGTCTCATCGCCTTTGTACTGATTATCGGAGATATGATCGATAACCACGAAGGAGCGATGTCAGCAATATCTATCATCGTATATGCTCTTATTTACTTTTACGGAGTCAATACACTGAAGAACCTGACGCGGATTTTCCCAAAGAGCAAGTTGTTCGACTTCCTGTATTATGTCCTGTCCTTCGAGGTTATTAAAAACCTCCCATATCTGGAGAATTATCGAAACCATAAAAATACAAAGCAATGAGCAGAGGATTACGCAATAACAATCCCGGTAATATCAGACTGTCCAAAATCAAATATTTGGGGGAAATTCCATCCACGGATAGCGCCTTCAAACAATTCAAGACAATGGCATGGGGGTACCGCGCCATGTTCGTATTACTCCACACCTACCAGCTGAAGCACGGATGCAATACGCTGCGTGATATGATAAGTCGCTACGCACCGCCCATTGAGAATCATACGGATAACTACATTAAAGCCGTAGCAGACTCTTCAGGAGTCTGGCCCGACGTAAAGATTACAACAACCAATAAGGATATCATGGTCCCGGTGGTAGCCGCAATGTCGCGCGTGGAAAACGGAGTCGCTGCTGTTATAGACGATGTCAATAAAGGTTGGGAACTATTTCAACAACACAAGCCATGAAGTGTGTTATCGTAACATTCGCTTGTATACTGGCAGGATGCTGTCCATGCAAGCATTTAGCAACAAGCACAAAGGATAGCATCAGCATCGAAACACGCATCCATAAAATATACATCAAGGATACGCTTCGATTTCAGATACCTCCATACAGCAAGCGCCAAGTAGTCAGAGATACTTCAAGTCATCTGGAGACGCCCTTAGCTGTTTCGGATGCATGGATAAACAACGACGGTTCGCTGGGCCACTCGCTGGAGAACAAGCCGCAGGATATTCCGGTGCCGTTTGAAAAAGAAGTGATTTATCGGGACAGCATTGTCTATAAAGACAGGACCGATACAAAAATTGTCGAAGTGGAACGCCGACTGACATGGTGGCAGCAGACAAAGATGCGCGGCTTTTGGGTCCTCCTTGGCGTCGTTGTATTCGTATTCCGTAAAAATATATTGACGATGGCGCGCCGGTTCATATGATGTAGAGCCTTGAGGGACGGGCATAAAAAAGTCCCCGACATTATAGCATACACCCCTGTATACATAAGTGTTTCCACCCCAATGCCGAGGACTATTCCTTCGTTTGGGGTGGAACTTTTTATACAGGGGTATAACAAATATACAATAATTATCGGGGAAACGTATGCGTAAATCAGAGCTTTTTGCAGAAATACTCGAATGCGTTGCATTTGAGACCGAAATAACCAAAGAACAAATCCTTTCGAAGGATAAATATCAAGATGTGGTTGATGCCCGCTATATGTTGGTGCACTTCTGCCATGAGAAAGGGATGTATATTACAGACATAGCGCGCATGATGCGCTTCTCTCGTCGAGCCGTCGAAAAAATGATCTCGAAATTCGACGAGCGGAAGCGGTACAGTCATCCCATATTCGAAATTCAGTGCGAACTAATTGCGAAAAGACTGCCTACGATCTCCGTCCCATCTAATTGATATGCCTGCCGCCTTCGGCCACCTTTGCATTGTTGCAACAGGTGAACGCCCGGCCTTAACGGGGGCGGCAATCATTCAATAATCTTTTAAAATGGGTTCGGATAAAACTTATATTTTCGATGGAGGCGGCACGGGTGGCGGCCTTGACATCGCAGCTCTCGTCTCGTCCATGATGAGCAACAAGGGCATGGACCCCAACCTCGTAGCGGCACTCATGAACGGTAACAACAACCGCGGTTCGTGGGGCGGCGACGGGTGCTGGTGGATCTGGATCATCCTGCTCTTCTTCTGCTGGGGCGGTAACGGCTTCGGATTCGGAGGCAACGGCGCGAACGGTCTGCCTGCGCAGCTCAACGGTGACGCCGGACGTGAACTTCTCATGAACGCAATTCAAGGAAACGGCACGGCGATCACTCAGCTGGCATCGTCGCTCAACTGCTCGACGCAGCAGATTCAGTCTACGCTGTGCAACATCCAAAGCACGCTGGGGATGTCGAGCCAGCAAATCATCAATGCCGTGCAGTCTATGGGTTGTCAGATCGGCAATCAAATCGCCGCGTGTTGCTGTGATATGAAGCAGGCCATTAATGGCGTCAATGTGGGCATGGAGCGCGGATTCAGTAGCGTTGCCTATGAAACACAACGTCAGACCTGTGATTTACAAAACACAATTCGCGAAACTTCTCAAAGCGGGACTACAGCGATAATTTCCAAACTGGATCAAATGCAGGCAGCTGCATTGCAGGATAAAATTGATGCCCTGCGCGAGAAGAACAGCACTCTGACTACGCAGCTCAACCTCGAACACCAAAACGCCTACATGGCCGGTGTTGTAGGACAGGCTGTAGCCCCCGTGAACGCCGCTGTAGCGGCTTTGCAGAATGACGTGAATAACATCAAGTGCAAGCTGCCCGAAACGGCTACTGTGCCCTATTCGCCTATTGTCGGTGTGCCTACGTGTATTGCCGCACAATATGGTCTCGGATATGGTGCAGGGTTTGGCTTTGGGGGGAACGGCGGATTTTGGGGATAATGCTATTATTCGCCGATAGGTGAAATGTTCTTTGACTTACTGATAAGGGGCTTCCCAATCCGAAAGCCAGCGCCAATGAAATCCTTTCAATGTGCGAGTTGGCTTTCGAATACATTCATATATTCCTCCGATGTGAAATCCGTGTAACTGATGGGCTTCGGATGCTGTTTTATATTTTGCAACCAATATTCCATTTTTAATTTGAACAATTGGCTTTCTGTTTCTCTTGTTGGGTATTCTTCGTGCTTTTGCTGCACACTCTCTTGTGACAGGGTTAAGCATGTTCATTGAACGAGTGTACCAACGAAGATTATGTGCCACATTGTTCGTGCGGTTCCCATCTATATGGTCTACATATGCATAGTTATTAGGATTGGGGATGAACGCTTTAGCAACAAGCCTATGGACTAATTCAGTCTTATCGACTCCGTGTAGGGATGTAAGTCTAACTCTCAAATATCCTCCCCTATTTGGGCGAGGAGTTAATATGCGAGGTTTAGTCATCCAACTATTGTTATTACCTCCGCTCACGCGATGGGATAGCGATGAAACTCTACCGTAATCAGATACCGCGAAATAGCCGAGCGTACCATCAATAATACGCCATTCTTCTCCTTCGAGAGCAATTCTCTCTATAAATTCCCGATTTGTCATTGCCAAACAATTTAGTGGTGCCAAACGAGAAAAAGAGGGAAGGACGTTTGGCAAGCCCTTATCAGTTGGTCATGACTCCAACCTATCCCGATGTAAAATTAGTTATAATAACTTAAATTACAAAAATATGGCAGTATTCCCATTTCAGTATGTTAACCGCAGGGGCATACCGGTACTAAAAACTACGGGCGTGACAGTGGAGACCACGGGTGTTGTGTTTTCCTTTCCCAACCACGCATTTGCAAATTCGTGGTACCGAGGACTCGTGCTGGTTGAGTTGGTACAGGAAGTCCCTGCCGGCACAACGGGAACGCTTCCCGTGCTGTTTGAAACCAACGGGCAAAATAAGAATCTGACGACGTACAACGGAGCAAATGTCACAGTATCGGATATTCCGGGTTCAGGGGTATACCAGATATGGTATGACAAGCAGACCGATACTTTGCAATTGATGACCGGTGCCGTCTGAATTAAAAAAACAATTAACAGAAAGAACGGGAGAAGGTAACTCCTTCTCCCTGACTTTCACAAATCATTAACCAAGATGTTTCAGAACTTGAAAAAAGGCTCCTTAGTCTACGTCTTCGACAATCGCGAGCAGCCAAAGTTTTATACAGCGAATGTAAAAGATGTGTCGGCCCCGTACATTCCGCCCCAGAAACCGGGGCAGTTCTCGCCGATGCAGCAGTTCATCAATATCTCGATAGAGGGCAACGAGCCGTGGGGCGTCCCCATGCTGGCGGACATCGTTTCGAAAGACGGACTCACCGTAGCGACAACACGCGACGGGCTGAAGCCTACAATTATGGAGGCGCAGCAGATGAGCCGAGACATCGTAGAATCCTACGAAAAGCACAAAGCCAATCTGGAGATTTACGACTCGATCCTGATGCAGCTCGACCCCGAAGCTGCGCGCACGAAAGAACTTGAGTCCGAAAATCGGGAATTACGCAGGATGATAGCTGATATGAACGAGCGCATAAGCAAAATACCGACGGCGGAAGAACTGAGGAGCCTTGTCAAGACTGAAGCACCTGCAAAAACTAAGTAACTATGGGTTGGAGAATCATAGGTGAAGGCCGAGGCGGATATGACGGCCACGAAGAGGAGATGGAGCGGGAGCTTCAGCGCGCTTACGAGGAAGGCTTCGAGGAAGGCCGGCGTGAAGGCCGCGGGGGCTACGGTGAGCGCGGAGGTTACGGCGAACGCCGGGACTATGGCGGGGACATGGATGGCTACGACGGTGACGGATACGGCGAGCGCCGTGGCGTCAAGGGTACGGGTCGATACTCGCGTTATCGCAGGCGTTAAACCGGCGGGAGGGGGCCGCAGGCTCCCTCCTTTTTAATTCAGACTGATATGAACAGATTAGATACATATGATAACTTTCCGGCAGGATTCCGGGAGTATCTCGCAAATTACGGATGGCACTTTTCAAAGAAGATGTGCGAATTCGCCGTATCCCATATGCGGGATCGAAACGGCAAGAAGATCGAACCCTACACCAAAGAGAAGGTCGATGCGCTGTTGAAGCAGTACGGCATCGAACTCAAGAAAGACAAGGGATACGACTGCGTATACGTATGCAACATGGCAATTTCTGATTATTTCGGATCGTCGATCCCCAATCAGCAGTACCTCGCCATGTTCATCAAAGACTTCATCGACGATGAAGACGCATACGACGGTATGCCTTTCACTCGCTACTACGCCGACACTATTGGTTCCGGAACTCCCATACCTTGGGAAGAAATGATGTAAGTCATGGAAGATATGCCGCAGCTAAGCGAATTCACAAACGAAAAAGGTGAAATCGATGAAAAATATCGCAGCGCTCGTCCGTAACCTTCCGGGCGACAAGTATCAGGAGTTGGCGACAGCCGTAAACGACGTGCTGGACAACAAACGCTTCAACCGCAAGCAACGGAGACAACTGGCGCGCAACTGGCGCAAATACGGAGAACGGAAAGGCGAACAATGAAAATAAGGGATTTGAATATAGATGCCTACGACTGGAATGTGAGGGTGTATTTCGCCGTCACATGCTATCATACAGACTCTATAATCAAGTCCCTTAACGACATACAATGTCCAGCTGAATTAATGGATCATATCCGCGACAATCTGCTGAAGTGCGATATGGACACCGGTTTCACCTATTCCAACAAAAAGCTCAGGCGCACGGTGATGATCGTGGGGCTGGCGTCATCGCCAGCCGAGTTCCTGAACTCTTTTGAACACGAACTGAGACATCTGGTCGATGATATTGCTTCGACGCATAGTATGGATATGGCCGGCGAAGAGGTTGCATATCTGACCGGCGACATAAATACCGCTCTATGGTCGGATATACACCGATTCACCTGCTGCAAATGTGATAAACATGGAAGATGACAACATGAAATACTGGCTGGCGATGCTTGAAGTAAGCGAATGTTCGGCGCCCTTATTCGCCGCAGTCATATGCAAGTTGATGGATACGATTTAACTATTCAAGAAGTTTTACAAGATCGGTCTTCATCTCTTCGTCTATGTCCCTATAGCGGGCAAATGCCTTACTGCCTTCAGTATGCCCAGATAGGGACCCTACAAGGTTCGGGTCCTTGACTTTCTTATACAGGTTGCCGATAAAAGTTCGGCGAGCCATATGAGAGGAGGCTACTTGATAAAGCGGCTTCTGTTCGGGTTCACGAGTAATCGGATTGAGCACATTTACCATCCGTTTAAGGCCCGCAGCAAGAAAGCATTTTTTAATCGCTTCATTATATTTCTGCTCTGAAATAAACGGCAACAACATCTCATGCTCGGATGATTCATATTTTTTTATGATATCCTGAGCAATATTGTTCAGAGGTACACGCACCGTTACCGGATGCCCTTCTTTGGTTTTACGCGGAATATACTCCACAGCGCCCTTTACTACATTATTGCGCTTCAGTCCAAGCAAATCCCCTACCCTACATCCAATCAAGCACTGAAATATAAATATATCTCGCTGGACAGCCAGCTTATGATGACGGGATAGATTTGTATTATACAGCTTGTTCCGTTCGGCAATTGTAATGTAAATAGGCGTTCCATAGACAGCCTGCTTTATCTCTTTCTTACGGAAGGGATTGGAGGGTATAAGATCATTATTTGCGGCCCAATTTAAAAAGGCGCGCAACAAGATCATTTTGCTGGCAACAGTATTATGCCCGCGCTGCTGCGGCATTCTTGAATCCGGAACCAACGTATATATATGGGGATAATCCTCGCATATCTCGTATTCTCTGCGATAAAAGTCCTCAAAGTCATCCAGCATTTCAGGAGTGAACGTTAATAGGGAGAGTGTGAAATTTCGATCAGAAATCCTCTTATATAATTCGTAACGCTTAAGTACTCGTATAAGCACGTTAAATGCCATTATGCGACGCTCGGAAAAGTTCTTTTTCGAGATATAGCTTTCGAAACAAGCCCATATATCCTTATCCTGCGACATACCCACCGAGTAGGGTGTAATAACATCACGGAGCCAACTCACAGGCAACCCCATCTTCCCCGCCCCGCCATCGATAAAAGACTGCATGACAAAAGAGGTTAATGCCGATAATTTAGCATGGGCCTCATTTGCTTGTTCGACAATATCCTGCCGGGCTGGCGACATCATCCTATAGCGGGGAATCAAGATTGATTGCGTCTTCTCGTTCCAATATTCAGGCAGAACATATATGCCGGTCTTGGCACGTTGGTTGAAACGTCCATGAGTAAACCGAATCAGCACCTCGTGTAAACCGCATGAATTTTCCTTAGCCGAGAGGGAGTAGTAGATTGTCGCCATAATTAGTTACATTTGCACAAATGCAAATATAACTAACCATATATAACTTCAAGAATTTTTGGCGACTTTTTGGCGACTTAGGTTTTATCTGATGATATTTCGGTCGTTTCATGCCATCAACAAAAACGCCATTCTATAGTATTGAGAGCAGATTTTGTTACTCTATGTTATCTCGATGATTTCATAAGATAACATTTCCTTTAGTCCCGTCGGGACTACAA
>OGOI01000366.1_pt1 | contig 41970 bp, 36 predicted proteins | sample 1552631 | NCBI WGS metagenome assembly OGOI01 (sample SAMEA2580204, study PRJEB22360) | human gut metagenome | biome: human gut; feature: human-associated habitat; material: faeces | place: Denmark | collected 2008/2010 | reverse complement strand
ATTTCTTGGAGTACCCGGCCTTGCGATAGGCAACGTAGGTATCGCGGGTCTTGGCATAACCCACGATATGCTCCCGCAGCACGGCAATCTCGGCCATGCGCTTTTCCGCAGCCTTGATCCTTGCGGAAAGCTCGTTAAAGTGAGCGGACGCTGCCGCCGCTTTCTCCGAGAGAACGGCGTAATCTAAAAGCTCATGGTCTTGCAGATAGGCCACCGTCTGTGCCATCTGTTTCAGGTTGAACAACGTCGCCCAACGCGCATAACCGGCACCCTTGCCAGCGCGTAATTTGGCCTGAATGTCCACCAGCAGATTCCCGCTGCGCTTTTCCAGTTTGACCGGCGCGGCGGCGCTCTTTCGCGGTGTATGCGTCTTTTCACCGGCAATCACCGCACGGAGATCTGTGGGAGTATAACCGTCGCCGAGGGTGTCCATGCGAATGGACTTTTTCTGTTCGCCGCCCAACAGGGACGGGACTTTTTTGCCCTTGACCTCATATCCGGCCTGCCGCAGCAGCTCCAGCAGCGCTTCAAAGCTGTCGGGATTTTGTGCCAGCGCATCGTCAATGGCCGCGCAGATCCGCTCCCGATGGGATGGCTTCTTCTTGTCACCCAGCCACTTGTTGTAGCTCTTGCCGTGGCGCTTCGGATTCTCCACGATGGAGTAGCCGTTCTCGATGCAGATGGTATCGTTGAGCCGCCGCACAGCGCGGCTGCTGCCCCAAAAGTTTCTGAATTTCCGGGTCTGGCTGAGTGCGGTGGAGTTCCAGATCACATGATTGTGAATATGGGCTTTGTCGATATGGGTGCAGACGATATAGGCGTGATTGCCCTTGGTGAAGCGCTTGGCCAGCTCACAGCCCAAACGGTTCGCGTCCTCCGGTGTGATCTCTCCGGGGACAAAGGACTGCCGCAAATGGTAGGCGATCACATCATCCTCGCCGCGCACCCTGCCGGTCTTTTGAATGTACTGATTCTTGGTGAAAAGAAACTCGGCGTCGGCGATCCTGCTGTCGCATTGCCAGCTCGTAATCAGCCTGCCGCCGTCCGTCTTTTGCGGATTTTCGGTGTAGTCGATGATGTCGCTGATGGCCTGTCCCACCGTGCGGCCTTTGCCGGTGTGCAGGGGCATCAGGCGCGTGGTTGCCATGTTGACACCTCCTTGAAAAGTCAAACGGCCTGCCGAAGCAGACCGTTTTATTCTTCATTTATCGGATTGATAGCGGATAATCGGAACCTGTTTTACCTTTCCTCCAATGGTTCGTCGTTCCAGAGCAAAGATCATATCAGGGGTGCGTTCGAAAAAGCCTTCGTCCTTTTTCCAGCTCATGCCGCATTTGCAATGCTGCAAGCCTATGAACTGCTGCTTCATCTTTCTGCCGCAGTTCGGGCAGACCTTATTACTGTTTCCCATATTATTCAGCCCGCGCTAATCTATATAGACTGCGGATGGATTCCACGACCGTATGCCACGACAGGTCGGCAGCATAGGAGAACTTCTTCTGATAAGCCTGCCACAGCTTTTCCATATTTGGGTCGGCCTCGACTTCATCAAAGGCCGCAGGCGCGTCGGCAAGATACTTCTCTGTACCGCGTTTCTTGGCCGTTGCAATGAGCGCCGCCCGGAGATCAGCAGGGACGATGCTCTGGCCGTGGAGCTGGCTCAGAATGTGCAGATCATAGAAATCTCTCATGCGGGTGTTGGTGGTGGCGCGGGACACGACGGTTTCCAGCTTTTCAGCCAGAACGGTTTCCAGATTGTACGCCCAAATCTCAATGGAGCGATCCTCCAGCATCAGCTTGAAGCTGTAACGCACTTCGCGGGGCGTGATAGCGTCACCGGTGGAAATGTCGATTTTGAGCGGCGTTATTACGCCGTCAAACTCCGTTTCCATGCTGATGCGGATGCCCGGATACTCGGCTTCGTCCATGATCTCGGAAATGCGCTTCACACGGAACTCTACGCCATCGTCCACCGGCACGGAGATGATGGAGGCAATCATATTCTCCACTTCCTCGATGCCGACCGTCGCACCCTTTACGGTCGCGTCAATGTCCATCGTGGAGCGGGCGTCAAGGCCGACCATTGCAGCCACCAGCATCCCGCCCTTGAGAATGAACTTGTCCCGGTACTCCGAAAGAGAAATGCGCTCCAGAAAGCGCTCCATCATGTAATTGCGCATCAGGATTTGTGCATCTGCGGATTTGTCCTTGGAGAGATTGCGGATCAGGTCTTTGAGCTGCCGCGCGGTCTTAATCATAAGAGTACCTCCAAATACTGCCGAAGCAGTTTTTCAACACGGAACATCTGCGCATAGCGCATCAGATTCCGTAAGTTCTTGTCTTTTCGTTTTGCGTATTGCTTGAGTGCATCCTGAAAGGTCTGCGTCTCGATCCCGCTGCGGCTGCGGATCAGATCGCAGATGGTACGCTCCATATCATAGACGGGAACGGGATTCCCGAACGGCGTGTTCATCGTGACGATCCCCACGTCATGCAATTCTTTCTTGATGGTGTAGACCTTGATGCCATCCGCTTGCAGACTGGCGGGATTGTAGCCAGTCTTGACCGTGATGGAATACGGACTCGGCTCCCGGTCGGTCAGGTCATGGAAAAACAATGCGCTTTCATGGGAGAATACGGCCTGCGCACAGCGAAGGTGCAGCAGGTACATGGCGTCCGTCCATGCGTCGGGCGAAACATAAACGCCGTGCGCTGCCTGCTCCACGCCGCGCTGCTTAGCGTAGGCGTAAAACGTGGACTTGGCAATACCGATTTCCAAAACCTGCGCGGTTTTGACGATCCCATTGTTTTGCTGAAAAAGCAGATCAAGCCGGTCGTAGGCGGTCATGTTATCACTTCCTTCTTGCTAATATTATATCCGATATTAGCAAGAAAGTAAACAACGATTTTAGAAAAGCAAGCCGAGGCGTTCGCCCCGGCTTGTGTTTTAACTATGAATGAAGTTTTTCATGGCGGTGTTCATGTCTTGCAGCTTGCCAAGCCCCTGCACAGCCAGCAGCGGAAGTCCCATCGGGCTGATCAGAAACGCCAGCATAAGGAGGATGATGCCGTTCTTTACGGAGTAGGTAATCAGCACGGCGAAAGCCAGCAGGGAGAGCAGTCCGCTTGCCAGTTTGAACACGAAGCCGGAGCAGGACAGCAGCCCTGCGCACAGCCAAACGAACAGGGACAGGATAAGCGACAGCGGCGCAAAGAGAATTTTCAGGATGAACATTTTGCGGCCTCCTTTTCACAAAGTGCGGTCAGCGCGTCACGCTCTTTGGCGAGCTTTTCTTCTTCCTTTTCGGTCAAATCACGATCACCGCCCGTGATCTCCAGCTCGCGGAAGCTCTCATAGGCGTTTAACAAAGAATCCCGCAGCGCTTCGGGCGTAGGGCAAAAGTCCACGGTGTTCCAGTCCTGACGGTGGTTGTCAAAACCCATGACCGTGTAGCCTCTGCTGGTCAGGACAACTTCAAAATCCGTATCGCGGTTGAGGTAGTCAGAAAATACTTTCAGCACAATTTCGTTTGTCAGCATACGTTCCGCAGCTCCTTTCCAAGCGGTCAAATCTTTTTCTGATATTAGAATACTTTGCCCATTGGTGTTTTGCAAGGATGCGGCAAAGTCATACGAATAGTTTTCGCCTTTTGCCCGACATCTAACCATATCACATAATCCTTCTTTAGTACAGCTACCTGAACTAATTTTCTCCAGATGGGAAATATAATGTTGGTACAGTTACAGGGACGGGAGGTGTGGTACTTGCAGTTGAATGAAGCCGTCAGCAGGCGTTTGGTTGAGCTGATGCAGGAGCGTGGCATGACGCAGTATCAGCTTTATATGAAAAGCGGCGTACCGAAGTCCACCATCGGTAATCTTGTGAACTGCGCATACCCGTCTATGAAGCTGCGGATCATCCACGAGCTTTGTCAGGGATTGGAAATCGACCTGAGCAGCTTTTTTGCCTCGCCGCTGTTTGATGAAAACAATCTGGAACCGTAGAAGCTCCGATGCTGTTTTGCGTCGGGGCTTTTGCTTTTGTGTGAACAGGGGCGGCGGAGTGACCGCCGCCCCTGCGACTTATTTCAGCGCCGCCAGCGAGGAAACGATTTTCTCTGCCGTCGTCCATATCCGTTCCTGACTTTGCTGAATGTCCTCCAAATCGGCCTCATAGATGCGGCCTGTTTCGTGAGCGCGGCGGGTAAGCTGGTTGAGGTTGTTGCTGGAATACCGAAGCAGGGACACCAGCTCCCGCAGCTCCGGGAGATCGAGCTTTACCACGTATCCGTCAATCGCCATCTTGCGGAGATACGCCGCCATGTTGGTGGTGCCGAACTGCGCCATCTTCGTTTCGATCATTTCCCGCTCCTGCGGCGTGACGCGGAATTTGAGCTGAATATCCCGCTTGCGTTTTGCCATCGCTCAACGCTCCGGGGCTTTGGACTTCGCCGAAATTTTCGGCGAAGTTGTTTCAGGCGGCTTTTTCAGCTTGTCCCGGACAGAGGTTTTCTGCTGCTCCTGCGCGTAGGCTTTGCGGGTCTGGCTGAGAAACAGATCGACCAGACCGGGATGGCTGTTGACGGCCAGATAGCAGTTGCGGTCAGTACCCCATGCGTCGGAATTGGCAGGGATGGACATGGCGTTTGCCCAAGCCCTGTTGTCGGGAGAATAGCGCCTGTCCCAGTCCGCTTGACAGACGGTGATGGCAAGGACGTGAAACGCGCGGTCATAGCCGAACTGCTGCACCACCTGAGCGACCGCCGCTGTATCCAACCGGTTATCCCGGTAGTGGTCACGGATGGCGGCTTCAATCGCTTCCTTGCAGGCTGCGTTCGCCCGATTGGAGGCGCGGTAGGCAGCAAGCTCGTCATGCTCTCTGGCATAGGATGCCGGGTGCTTGTAAACGGGGAGATTTTTCATTATCGTGCCTCCATTTCTTTTTTGTGGGGCTTTTCCGGTGCGCCATGAACAGGCGGCGCTTTCAGCCTATCCAGAATGGAAGGCCGCGCCGATTTTGCAATCGCCTGCTCAGGCTGCGGCTGTCCCTTGCCGTCCAGATTCAGCTCCATATCCAACTCAATCAGCCGCGCCGTTTTTGCGGCCAGCTCCTGCTCCTGCGGGAACGGCTTACCGACCTCAGCCTTTGCCGCTGCCTGCTGGTTATAGAGGTTTTCAAGCTGCTCCTGAACGCTGCGCAGACTCTCCGGCATTTTATCCAGCGCGTTCTCGATGCGGACAAGGTTGCCTCTGGCATCCGAACCGAGTTCAACGCGATGTGTCATCCGGCCTTTCAGCGTCAGCGTGTACGTTTTCCACATGGAATCAAAAGCAACGGACATGGTAAAGCCGCGATAGCTGCCGATCTGTACCGGGTCTTTGCCCTTGACCTCCTTGCAGGTATCCAGCAACGCGGCACCGGCGTTTTCCTTATCGGTGAGCCGGTCGCCGCGAATCTCCATGCCGACAAAGCCCTCTGCCGGGAGCGGATGCGCCGCGAGGGTCTGCATATCCGCCTCCAGCCCACGAACAAAGCCCTTGTGTTCCTCTATCTTTTCCGGAAAGTATTTCAGCAGACTGTCCTCCAATCGGAATTGCTTGCTGTTGTGGTCTGCCTTCATAATTTTTAGCTTGGACACCTCAATGTCCAAATCCATGCGCTCCTTGATGCGGGGATCACCGGCACACAGCGCCTTGATCTCCGCAAAGGACAGCGCCGTAGCGTCCACGTCCTCGCAGGAGCGAACCGGGGATTTTGAGGTCATGATCTGAGAGATGAATTTCTGCTTATTTTCCACCGTTTGCCAGAGGTAGGCGTCAAACGTCCCCTCGGTCACATAGCGGCAGACATGAACGAGCTTGTTCTGATTGCCCTGACGCTCAATGCGGCCTTTTCGCTGTGTGAGATCACGAGGACGCCACGGGCAATCCAAATCGTGAAGTGCGACCAAACGATCCTGCACGTTGGTTCCTGCGCCCATTTTGGCCGTGCTGCCCATCAGGACGCGCACCTGACCACTCCTGACTTTTGCGAACAGTTCCCGCTTTTTGACCTCCGTGTTGGCGTCGTGTATGAACGCGATCTGTTCCGGGGGCATACCGGCGTCAATGAGCTTTTGGCGCACATCCTCATAGACCGTGAACGGCGTGTCAGAGCTTTCCTCCAATGAAATCGCGCTCTCCAGCGCATGAATTTCCGGGCTGTCCAGCGTACCGGGGGAAGCCTTTGCCGCCCGCTGCGAGGGCGTGGTCTTTGGCGTAGAAATGTCGCAAAACACAAGCTGTGTCAGTTTTTCCTCCTCGCCGTCACGCCAGTATTGGAGAATATTCGCCACACATTGATTGACCTTGGTGGTTTCCTCATCGGGGAGCATGGGATTGATGATGCGCTGGTCAAGCCCCAGCTTGCGTCCGTCCGAGGTAATTTTGAGCATATTGTCCACATCCGGGCTGACCGCACCGCTGTGTACCTTGGACGCTCGTTCCGAGAGGGCTTTCACCATGTCCTGCTGGATCTGCGTGGGTTTGGTGGCGATGGTGTGATACGCAACCTCCGGCGTGGGCAAGTGGAGCTGATCCGCCGTTTTGATGTCGGCGACCTCTTTGAACAGATTCATCAATTCGGGCAAGTTGAAAAACTTTGCAAAGCGCGTCCTTGCCCGGTAGCCGGTTCCCTCGGGAACGAATTTGTCAAGATGATTTCTTTAATTTTTCTAAACTTAACAAACCGGCTGAAAAGAAATCTTCCTGAACCTCGTGTCTGCATATATCCCTAAATACCTTTTCTATCGGCTTTTTGGCGGTTTCCGACTGCTTTACGCACACAATAAAAGTGGTCTTTCCAATTTGCACCGAATAACTTGAATTTTTGTTTTCCATATCGTTTCACTTCCTTTCCTTTCAAAAAATATGGGACACTCGTTTGTCAAGTGTCCCGATTACTGCCCGAAAATACATTCCCAACAGTCCAAGAAGTCATTAAGTCGGGAGTGTAGTCGAAGTGATTATCTTTCCATATCACGCTTATTTCTTCGTGCTTTGATACGCTCTTGTCTTTCTTTTTCCCTTGCTTCTTTTTCGGCTCGTTCCTGTGCTTCCTTAAAAGAAAAAAGTTGCTTCACTTTTTCGGTAAAAAGTTTAGCAACTTCAGGGAAATGCTCCAATGCTTGAAGAAAAGGTCTGCACTTTTCTTTCAGCTCGTTGTATTTAGTTTTCATTCTTTCAAGTGCGTTTGCACAGTCAAAATATTTCTGTCGGTAATAATTGGCACTCTGTTTTAATTCATTGATTTCCGCACGACTTGTAATGCCCTCTTTGGCAAGGGCGGTCAGTTGGGAATAATCCTCTTTGGAGATTGCCATTTTACCCGTGATTGTTTTCTGCCCCATACTGTCAATCTCGTTATAGGTTTTGGAAACATTATGGGCAGGTTCATATTTTATTTGTTCACGCTGAATATGCTTCTGTAACTGCTCCAAGCGTTCTTTGTCCTGCTTGATTTGATATTGCAGGGAAGTCAAATGCTCTGCGGTACTTCCGTATTCGCCACGCTGAAAGCCCTTAAATCCCTGCTCGGTCATATAATTGAACAACTCATCTTGCAGTATGCTGTATGAGGCTCGGAACATCGGCTTTCCGTTCTTTCGCAGTAGCGGATTACCTTTTTCATCGGTCAGCGGAATATCCGATTTCCACTTCTTTGAATGGCTTATCTGATTGACTACTTCCTTAACCGTTCCTCGCAGTTTTTCATCTTTGCAACGCTTACTCCACAAGATTTCTTTTTCGACCACAGGCAACACCATAGCGTGCAGATGATAGTGGTAAACCTCTTTTCCGAGTTCCTCCGTAGCCGCTACATTGATTTCATCAGCGTGCATTACTGCTGATATGACATTATCCGCACCGAATTTTTCCTCGATGAAATGATAGGCTTCTTCATAAAACTGCTTTGCATACTCATAACCGCCGTTACGCTCGAAGTACATCGTATTCACATCAATCACAATCTCGTTAAAGAGTGTTGCGTCTTTTCTCAACCCACGAAGCGACACCAGACCGTCAGTTTCCATTTGCTTTAGCTGTTCCATATAGGTCGGGGCAAAAGGCTTTTTGAAATGCACATTAAAGGGTATGCGTTCTTCAATGACATTCATATTTTCATAGGTTTCGTTTTTGCGTTCATTGTGCCTTTCCGCTTTGCTCACATCGGAAGAAGTGTACTTTTTAACTCTTGCACAACTCATATCCGCTTTGTTGTTTTTCGCCATTTTCGTTCTCCTTTCTCGTCGGGGCGAAGCCGTTACACAACATTCTTTGAATGTGTGTAACCCACTATGACACTTTCAGACTTCGTCTGCAAAGATGTCGTGGGCAAGGGTGTTCCCCCTTGACCTCCTTTGATACCTCAATCACAAAAACAGACTGTCCCATCAGCAGACAATCTGTTTTTATTCTCTCGGTATATCGCCCATCGGCAAAGACCAATACCAAAGAAAACCTTTCTTCGTGGAGATAACTCCTGCGTTTTTCTTTGCCTTTTTGATGGTCGATTTCTTGAACCCTGCGGCTTCAAGTTTTTCTTCACAATCCGAAGAAAGCATTGCACCGCCTTGCAACATTTCAATGAGAAATGATTTTGCTTTCATCTCTTTTTCATTCGGTCTGCCCATTTGGGGAGCAAGAGATAGGAACGCTTCTTCTGCTGTCATTTCCATTTCGGAAATGAAGTCCACGCCTTTCTCGGAAACCTCAAAAAGAATTGCCGAACCTGTCGGGGCAAGGTTTGATTTTATCTGCACCAAATATCTTTCCGCAGGTGCTTCTTTATTCGGTGTGCGTGTGATTGCAAGAATGCTTCTTGCAGCACCCGCAATATCAATCGAACCGTTGGTGCGGTAGAGTGGACTTGTTTCTTTCATCTTGTTCATGTGGGCGATAATCACAATGGCACAACCCGTATCTTTCGCAACCGCTATCAGATGGTTAAACTCGGCTCTTGTTTCGTTGGCATTGTTCATAGAGCAGTTCTCTCCGATATAGGAACTCAACGGGTCAAGGATTAGAAGTTTTGCATTGTACCTTTCAATCGCTTCACGAATACGGTTATCCCCAAAAGATAAAGTCTTTTCATCTTCCTTGATGAAGATTAGATTATCTCCGTTCCCATTGGCAGAATTGAAACGGGGTACTACTGTATCGTCTGCGTCATCTTCCGTTGTCTGATAGATGATAGTCATAGGCTCGTTTTCTTCTGTTTCGGTAAAGGGGAGAGGTTCGCCCTTTGAGAGCAGGGCGGCGATGGAAAGCATTAACTTGCTTTTCCCATCGCCGGGATCTCCCTGCAACAGCGTAACCTTGCCGAACGGAATATACGGATACCACAGCCATTTTACTTCTTTCGGTTCGATTTCGCTTGCCTTTATGATTTCAAGAGGTACGCTGAAATTCATTTCATTTTCATTCTGTTTCATCATTTCTTGTTCTCCTTTTCGTCTGAAAATATAAAAACCACAGATTGATACTGCAACCTTGTTTGTGTTACTTTTCGGGACGTAAATCAAGGAAAATCCTCGTTCTAAGCTTTTCAAAAAAGAACACAAGGTCTTTGTATTAACCTGTGGTTATGTATGAAATTGTAGGTTTTAGGGCAACAAAAAACACCGTATTTCTACGATGTTTTTTGTTCTAATATTTGTTTAAGTTACAGATAAATTCAAATCTATCTTTTTCTCCATAATGAAATTTGTTAATGATATTCCTTTTCTCACCACTTTCTGTTTTTTTATAACCTTGTATTCAGTCATAGAAAATCCCCCTTTCTGAATAGTGGCAGAGGGTGGCAGCTTTTTAAACTGTCACCCTCTTGATTGCCGAACAGCAAAGACGGGCGGGGCTAACGACGACGGGCGTAACCCATTCATCTTGACCGTTGACTGGCTCGGCTGGTTTTGCTATTTATGATTACTCTGTTAATCGGCAGAGTAGTATCCATTGATAGCACTTAGGTCAAGCACCCCATTATTTATCAGTTCTTGAATAATGATAGACAAATCGTTTTTCACATTTTCGCTCTCGGATTTTTTTCCAGCGTTTTCAACATATACTCTACTATCTCCCAACTTAAAAGTTGCATAGTAAATTACGTTTTGTTCTCCGACGCTGTTAGGGTCTGTTTCAAAGTATCCAGCAATTACGCTTGTTTCATTGACTGTGGAAGTTTCTTCAATTCCAATAATATCTGTATCAAGTAGTTTTGTATCCGTTGTGGAGATTACCATTTTGGTATTTCCAATATTTCCCTCAAAGCCGATCAATTCCTTATTGCCGAACACCGCATGAGCTGTAGCGGGCAAGTTTGGAAACAGAATTGCAATTTCTTCTTCTGTGAGTTGCCTTGTAGTCACATTAACCCCAATGTCAATGCTTGAAGCAGCTATTTTGGATTTGTGATAAACAATTTTAGTTCCGTTCTCCAAAGTAGCAATATCCGTTTTGCTCCCGAACAATCCAGTTTGAAATACACCTACACCCAAAACAGCAACTACCGCAAAGCAAGCAGCCATAGCCACCCATTTCAACCAAACAGGCTTACGTGCTTTCTTTACTGCGGTATAGTCCGCAGCTTTTTCAATATATTCGGTGCTGATATTGGTAATTGCGTCGGAAATCGTCTTTTTTTTCATAGTTCGTAACCCTCTTTCTGCAAATATATTTTCAGTTTATTCCGTATGCGTGAAAGCCGAACAGATACATTGCTATTGCTGATATGAAACCTCTCTGCAAGGTCTGAAATACTGTCCGAATACCAATAGCGACGCACAAACAGCATTTGGCTATCTTCGTCCAATGTGGCAAGGAAACAGTCAATCTGCTTTGACAATTCATCTGCGGCGATTTCCTGCTCCACAGTACTTGATGCTGCAAGGCAGTTTTCCAATTCCTCCAATGCAACATCATAATAGCTGTTGCGTTTCTCGGAAGTGTTTGCGTGGTATTTGGCAATAGCAGTATTTCGGACAATGCGGAAAATGTATGTTCGCAACGGATCGGGATTTTGCGGTGGTATGGTATTCCATGCTGCAAGGTATGTATCGTTGACACATTCTTCTGCGTCAAGGTCGTTCTTCAAAATGTTCCTTGCAATCCGATTGCAAACTGTTCCATATTTTGCCGATAGCTCCACGATTGCCTGTTCTACGCGCGCAAAGAACAATTCAATGATTTTGCTATCCTCTAACAAGGTATCGCCTCCTTTCACTTATGTACTATGGATTTGACCGAAAATCTTACAGGGAAAATGATAATTTTTCCAAAAATTTTCTGATAAGCTAAGCGGCGACTTGGCGATTATCCCGCCAGTTCGCCGCTGCTCAAATTCTTGCTTATAGTATAGCATACGGTTGTGTTTTTTTCAATTTGCCCACTTCGACTATACTCCCGACTTAATAACTTCTTGAACACTTACCGAAAAAGAAGAACTGCCATCACTCGACAGCAGTTCTCTTTCGTGTAGTATTCCGTTATGAATACACAATATCGTGTAATATGATTTCATCAACACAGGAACGAATGTTATTCATCAATCCTATCCATCTCATCATATCCACAGCCTTTAATTGCTCGGTAACACCTTGCTTTCGTGCCATTTCCTTTATGAGATATTCAGCCATATTACAAGCCGAAGTGTCAATCTCGGCAAGGTGTTCATATAATTTTCCGCTTGTCAGCAGATTGTAATATAAAATCTTCTTGTGTTCTTTCAAATATCGCTCTCGCATTCTCCCATACTTTGAAAGCATAGGTTTTTCCTCTACTGTCAGGCAGGGGTAGTAATAATCTCCGATAAGTTCATATCGGATACCCGTTCTTTCGTCTGTGATAAATCTTTGCATTGCAACTTCTCCTTTTCTCTTTTATGGTGGTAAAACTCCAAAGATTCTTTGTTGTGACTTTCCTTTTGACATTCTTCGGAGCAGTATTTCTGCTGGCTGTGTGTAGGCCAATAGGAATTGCCACACACAGCACATTCACGCTGTCGGTAATAATGATTTCCTCTTTCTGCTTCTCGGTCGGCTTTCTTTTCGTCTTGCCTTGCTTGATAGCAGCACTCTTTTGAACAGAACACCTGTCGGTTGCTTGTCGGTACAAACTCCTTATTGCAATGAGGACAAACCTTTGTCTTGACGATTTCACCGCCGTTTTCAGCGATTTTCTGTGCCTTTCGCTTTTCTCGGTAGGCTTTTTCACGCTTACGCTGTCTTGCCAAGCGTTGCTGTTCCTCCTGCTCTTTCTGTACTTCTATCTCGGCAAGTTCTTCTTCGGTATAGGCAATATCCACTTGACCGACATAGTTAAAATAAATATCGACCTTTTGTGTTCGTGCTTTTCCCACACCCTCTGCTTCATAGACCACAATTTTATCGACAAGTTCATTGAACATTGTATCGGAGATTTCCGTAGGATTTTTGCATTTGCGTATCAGCGAAATGAAATGCTTAATATCAACGGAACTTACTTTTTCTTCGGCAAGTTCTGTTTTCATCGTTTCCATTTTCGTTTCCAACTCTGCCTGCTCGTCATCGTACTGCTTCATCAGTTGCTTGTACTGTCTTTCGGGAAGTAATCCCGACATAAGATTTTCATACAAGCCTCGAATAAGGGTGGAAAGTTCATCATAGCGTTTCTGACAGCGTTGCAGTTCCGATTGATTGTGTTTCGGCTTTTCTTCCTGCTTTTCATTCCAAAGGGATTGCAGTTCCAAAGCAAAGGCTTGTTCATCATTCAGAACAAATCTCGAAAAGCGTTTGACAGACGATAATATCAAGGCTTCAACATTATCGGCACTAATCGAATGACCTGTGCAACCGTTCACTCGGCTTGCATACCCACCGCAACGGTAAGAGTACTGCACAGAACCGTCCTTTTTGCTGTAATGTGTCTGCAAGGTCATTCTTCTGCCACAATCGGCACAATACAAATATCCGCTTAAACGGTTGCTGTGCGTTCCCCAAGCCGAAGCACGATTTACTCTGTTCCTGCGTTTCTGAACGCTGTCCCAAAGTTCCTGCGATATGATAGGCTCGTGTGTATTCGGGAATACATACTGTTCTTCTTTGTCTGTATTTTTTCTCTTGTGTAATTTGAAATTTGTGCTTACCGACTTTCGCAAAACGGTGTGTCCGAGATATTCCTGTCGGTCTAAAATATTCCTTATCGTTGACATTGCCCAAAGATAAGGGTCTGTAAACTTATTTCCGTTATACTGTTCGGGGTGGTATTCCTTTGCGTATGCCGCAGGGGTTAAAATCTTTTCTTCGGTCAGTATTTCTGCGATTGCCCTTGTGCTTTTGCCCTCGTTGGCAAGAGCAAAGATATGCTTTACCACTTCCGAAGCCACAGGGTCAACCACAAGCGTTTGTTTATCGCTCGGCAGACGGTTATACCCATAAGGGATTGAACCGCTACAACGCTTTCCGTCTTTCATACGGGCATCGAATATAGCCTTGATTTTATTGCTCGTGTCTTTGGCATACCATTCATTCATAATATTCAAAAACGGAGCAAAATCATTATCCGAAGCGTTGTTACTGTCAATGCTGTTGTTGATTGCAAGGAAACGGACATTTTTCTGCGGAAACAGAACTTCCGTATAAAACCCGACTTGCAGATAATTTCGCCCTAATCGGCTCATATCCTTAACAATCAAGGTTTCTACATTTCCTGCTTCAACTTCTTTTATCAGAGATTGAAAACCGGGGCGGTTGAAATTCACACCCGAAAATCCGTCATCGGTAAAATGGCGGATATTTTCAAAGCCATTCCTACGGGCATAATCTTCCAAGTATTTTTTCTGATTGGTGATTGAATTTGACTCGCCGTTAAGGTCATCATCTCTTGATAAACGCTCGTAAAGTGCTGTAATTTTTGAAGTCCTTGACATTCTTTTTACCTCCTTTCGTATGTAATCTGCTTAGTGATTAAAGATATTACTCCCTCACTAATAGGAGAAAACAAAGGGGCAAAGCGGAACTGTTTTTCTGGAAAGATATAAATTTTTTGAGAAGTTTCCAAATCCGCTTTTGATAACCTCGTTTTCAATTTAGGACAGTTAATTTTTTTGTCCTATTAAAGTATAGCCCTCCGGGGCAAGCTCCAGCGCGGTGGTGGTTTCACCAAAGCGGCTTGCCCAGCAATCGAAGTGGCCCATACCCATCTCTTGCAGCCGGTCATGCTGCAAATAGCGTTGGATGGTGTAAAGCTCCGTCATGGAGTTGGAAACCGGGGTGCCGGTGGCAAATACCACGCCGCGCCCGCCGGTCAGCTCATCCATGTAGCGGCACTTGGAGAACATATCCGAGGATTTCTGCGCATCGGTGGTGGAAAGCCCTGCCACATTGCGCATCTTCGTATAGAGGAAAAGATTTTTATAATTGTCCGACTCGTCCACAAACATCCGGTCTACGCCAAGTTGTTCAAAGTAAATCACATCATCCTTGCGGTCGCTGGCTTGCAGCTTTTTCAGCCGTGCCTCCAGTCCCTTTTTCGTGCGCTCCAAACTCTTGATGGTGAAGCTGTTGCCGCCTGCGAGCTTGGTATCCTGAATACCATCGGTGATTTCCTCAATCTGCTGGTGAAGGAGCCGTTCCTGCCGCTCCGGACTGATGGGGATACGCTCAAACTGGCTGTGGCCGATGATAACGGCGTCATAGTCGCCGGTGGCGATACGGGCGCAGAATTTCTTGCGGTTGTGGGTTTCAAAGTCCTTCTTGGTAGTGACAAGGATGTTGGCCGAAGGGTAGAGCCGCAGAAACTCGGATGCCCACTGTTCCGTCAGATGGTTCGGCACGACAAAAATGGATTTCTGGCACAGTCCCAACCTCTTAGATTCCATCGCAGAGGCTACCATTTCAAAGGTTTTTCCCGCGCCAACTTCGTGTGCCAGCAGCGTATTCCCGCCGTACAGCACATGGGCGATGGCGTTTTTCTGATGCTCTCGGAGGGTGATTTCCGGGTTCATCCCAGAGAAAACGATGTGGCTGCCGTCATACTCGCGGGGACGAGTGCTGTTCATTTCCTCGTTGTATTGCCGTACCAGCGTTTCGCGCCGCTCCGGGTCTTTCCAAATCCAGTCCTTGAACGCATCCCGGATAAGCTGCTGCTTCTGCGCGGCAAGGGTGGTTTCCTTGGCGTTGAGGACACGGCGCTCCCGTCCGTCTGCATCCTCAATGGTATCGTAGATGCGAATGTCGCGGAGGTTCAGTGCATCCTCCAGCAGCCGATAGGCGCTGGCGCGGTCTGTGCCGTAGGTGGTGAATGCCGCCACGTCGTTGTAGCGCACCATGCTCTTGCGGGAAACCTGCCATTCTGCGGTGTACGGGACATAGCTGATATCGATCTGTCCGCGCAGATAGCGGGGCGTTTCAAAGGTTTCGTACATGAATTGCTCGATGTACTTCTTATCAAACCATGTCGCACCCAGCCGCACCTCAATCTCACTGGCTTCAAGGTCTTTCGGCTGGGCAGCAATCAGGGCGTCCACATTCCCAGCGAAGAATGGGTCGCGTGCTGCCACGCGCTGCGCGGTACGGAGCTTCTGCCGGACGTTGCCGGAGAGATATTCGTCCGCCGTCTGCCAGCCCTTTGCCCAATGCTCGCCGCCGTCCTGCAAGTCAAACGGACCACTGTTGGGTTCCTTGTAAATGACGCCCTTCAAATCCTCAACAATCTGCGGGATTTTCTCGCTGCCGCCCATGAGGGAGGCCATGAAGTCGAGATCGACGCAGGCTCTTTCTCCGATGCAGACAGCAAGGGCTTCGCTGGCGGTATCAACAGAATCTACGCTGCGCTGCTGCTTGATGGTGCGCTTGTGGAACATATCCGCCTTGCGCTCCAGCTTTCCGTCGTCGTCCAGCACTTCCAGTGAACACAGGAGGTAGTAAGAGGAATCGTCAGAGAACGCAAGACGGTTCGCACGGTCATTGATTAGGCCATGTTTTGCGGAGAATGCATCATAGAGGCGGTTTAGCTCGGTCTGCGCTTCCTGAATCCGGCTTTCTGCGCTGTACTCGTCCATTTGCAGGGCAATCAGCTCATTCACGCAATCCCGCAGCGCGACCATGCCCTTGACACGCTCGGCGGCGGTGGCGTTCAGCTCCGGTTTGACCATGCGGCTGTTTTCCCGGTAGTACACCTCGCCGTCCACCACGGTGTAGGAGTAGTTTTTCACATTGGGGTCTGCGGGGATGGACGTGTCGATCTGTTCGCCCTCGCCCAGCTCTGGCAGTTCCGCCTCCTGATAGGTGCCGCGAATGTTTTTCACGGCATCATGGAGCTGATCTGCAAGCTCCAGCCCCTCAATGGGGACAACGGTGAAATCCTGCTTGCCGTATTGGGTGCTTTCGGAGGTCTGCCTGCCTAAAATCATCTCCGGGTGGTCAACAAAATAGCGGTTGATAGCAAAGCCATCCTTGTTCTGGCCGAGGTGTACCCAATCCGGTTCGATCTCAATGGGACGGTCACGCTTTTGGAGAAAGAGAATGTCCGAAACCACATCCGTACCGGCATTGGCGCGGAACGCATTGTTGGGCAGACGAATGGCACCCAGCAGCTCCGCCCGCTGCGCGATGTACCTGCGGACTTCGGGCGATTGCTTGTCCATCGTGTAGCGGGAGGTCACAAACGCAATCACGCCGCCCGGACGCACTTGGTCGAGGGTTTTGGCAAAGAAGTAGTCGTGAATGGAAAAACCGAGCTTGTTATAAGCCCGGTCATCTACCTGATATTGTCCGAACGGGACGTTGCCCACGGCGAGGTCGTAAAAGTCTTTTCTGTCCGTTGTTTCAAAGCCCGCGATGGTAATGTCCGCCTTGGGATAAAGCTGCTTGGCAATACGTCCGGTGATGCTGTCCAGCTCCACGCCGTAGAGCTTGCTGCCCTGCATCTGCTCCGGCAGCAGGCCAAAAAAGTTGCCAACGCCCATAGACGGCTCCAGAATGTTACCGGTCTGGAAGCCCATATTGCCGACCGCTTCATAGATCGCCTTGATGACGGTAGGGCTGGTGTAGTGGGCGTTCAGCGTGGACGCACGGGCGGCAGCGTATTCCTCCGGGGAAAGTGTGGCGTACAGCTCTGCAAACTCGTCCGACCAGTTTGGTTTATTTTCATCGAACGCATCAGCCAAACCGCCCCAGCCCACATAGCGGGAGAGGATTTCCTGCTGCTCCGGGCTGGCCTGTAAGCCCTCAAACTCCAGCTCTTGCAGGAGGTGGATCGCCGCCATATTTGCCCGAAACTTTGCTTTTGCGCCGCCGACGCCGAGGGCATCATCGGTGATGTGGAAATTCTGCGCGTCGCGGTGGCTTGCCGCCTTGAAGTCAGCGTAAGCGGCCTGCTCCGCAGCGGCAACGCTGGGAAAGCCCTGCCACTCGCCGTCAACGGGGATAGATACCGCAGGGCGGTGTGCGGGAGGCTCGTCGATCTCGGCCTGTGAGATGGCATCATCAGAATCAGGCACAAACTCGCCCATTTCCGAAAGCGCCGCGCGTCCTTCCTGCTCCAGAATCAGAGCTTCTTCCTCGCTCATGGCAGGCGGTTCAGGCTTGGCGGGTTCCGCAGAGGGCGGGTCATGCTCCGGTTCCGGGATGTGCAGCGTTTTGATTTCTATGTCGTAGGGCAAGTGTGTTTTCTCGGCGGGATAGAACGCGACGGGTTTGGCGATGGGCTGCGGCTGCTCCTGTTCCTGTTCTTCAACAAACGAGCGTACAAACGCAATGTGTTCAGCGCGGAAGATGGGAAAGCCCTGCCTGTTTTGAAAAGTCACATCGCGCAGAGATACTTCATCTGCGCCGAAATTCACGCTGTCAATGACAAACTTCCGTCCGTCAATCTCCAGCTCCATGCCAATGGGGATATACTCCTTGGCATCGGCCTCGTTGATAACATCATAGCCGTCGGTTTCATTTGGCTGTGCAAACACGAAGCTGTGTCCATGCTCCAGCAGCCGCTTTGCGCCGCTTGCCCATTGTCCAAAATCATAGCCGGTCACAGCGGTTTCGCCCATACCGGGAATATCGCGTTGCAGCAGGCGGCGATTCAAAGCGCTGGCGGCTCGTTTTGCATCCGCGCCATAAAAAAGCAGCCGTTCTCCGACACGGACACCGATGAGCTTTTCGGGATGCTCTGCACGAAGCGCCTGATATGCCGAAATATTCGGCGCAAGCTCACGACCCTGATCTGCAATTCGTGTGAGGACAGCAGAAACCGGTTCGGTTCTGTGTTCCGGATCGTGATTGCTCTCGCTGGAGGATGAAACGACGCTGAGATGCGCGACAGTTTCATCTGCGGAATCAACATTATAGAGCTTACCATCAATTTCCACGCGCTGCCCCATAAGGTTTTGAACCGCTTGCGGCGTCTCCGGGGTTGGCTGTTCTGTGTGCTGCGCCGCAATGACGCGCTGCGGCTCCGGTTCAGAAACCTCGAAATATCTGGTGTCGAGGTAGCGTTCAAAGGAATTGCGGTCGATGCTGACAGGTTCCTGTCCGGGTACGTTCGGTAACGTGTGCCAGACGTGATCTTCATCTACACGCGCGATAACGCCGACTGCTGCTATGTGGTCTAACTCTATGGATGAAATGCGATCTCCAATATGATAGGTATAGCCAAGCGGTGTTGTAAACGCCGGAGGGGATAGCTCAATTCCCATATCCCGTTTGATGCCATCCAAGTAAGCAATGGCGTTATTCTGTTCTGCAAAGCGGAGCGTTTGTTCCCCATCTCCGCAGAACCGTTCCAACACCTCATCCCAAATGCCGGTAATTCCGCCCTCGCCGGGATGCAGACGAATGGAGTATCGGTCAGGTGAAAATAACCGCAGTCGCTCATTCTCATCGTAAAATTTATTCTCGCGGATGAGCTGTGCCAACCGCCGCTGTACCTGCGCCCATGTGAGCGTCACCGGCTCGGCGTTTCCTACATGGATATACATGGGAGTTTTGCTATCTTCCCAGCCATATTTTGCAGCCAGCCATGCGGCGGTGCTGCGTTCTCGCCCATGCGCCTGCATATATAGTGCGACTTCCTGCTTGCCCTTTAGGTTGTTGTGCCAATCCAGAAGCGCGTTGTCAATGTCCTCCTGTGTGATCTGATAGGGAGAGGGTGCGACCGTCGCTGCCAGCGTGGGATACAGTTCCTCCAAAAGCTCCTGATGCAGCCGGTTATGGAACGTGGGCATATCAAAGTACAGGCGGACAAGCTGGAGATCATCAGATGCCGTGACAATACGACGGATAGCGTCCGCACCCTCCAGATAAGCGTTCTGGCGGTCTGAATTGCGGCAGGCATTGACAAAAGCCGTATCTTTGGAAAGCGCGTTGCCAACGGTCAGCTTGTACCCGTCAAACAGCTCCCGTACCGTGGGCTGCGGCGCGTCGGCGGCGGGGTCGCGGAACACCCTCGTGCCGTCCGCGCCGAACTCTGCTTCATAAGCATTGATGGCGGCTTCTGCTTCATGGTCGATAGAGCGCAGCGTGTAAATGTGGCGCTCACCTCTAAAGTCTGGCGCTTCGGCAATCGTCACATCATACTTATCGCGCAATTTCTCTACATACATCTCTAAATTGTGCGACGGTACGCCGCACATCTCCACGCGGCCAGCGCCGGGGATATTGCGGGTGGTCGGGTTCACGTCCAGCAGCTCCGCCGCCTGTTTTGCGTCCTCACCGTACATTTCAAAGAAATCCCCCACCTGAAACAGCACGATGTTGTCCGGGTGGGATTCCTTGATGGCGTTATAGCTGTCGTAGGCGGTGTTTCGCACCACATCCTGTGCCTGCGCCTTATCATAAAGCGCCTGTTCGTCTGGTGTAAAATAGCGGTTCATCCGAATCAGCTCAGAGATACGCGAAGCGACCTTGTTCCAATTCATCTGAACATCCGCGCAGCCCGCTTTTTTCAGCGTGATGCCTTTGCTGCCGTGATCTTCATAGCTGCCGCCTTCTCTGGATACGGCATGGGTATGCCCGCCGATGCCGTACTCCTTTTTCAGAAAATCGGCATTCTCCTTGGGGGTGTGCGAAGTCTGGAAAAACGCATAGATGCGGGTCTTTCCACCCTCAAAACTGCTCCCGTTTGCAAGAGAAACCGCAATTTCATCTTCGGTGATAAACCTGCCGGTTGCTGGAATAGCCGCCATATCGGAACGGAATTCCTTTCGTGGAAGGGACAGATCTTCCAAACGTGTGAGAAGTGTCTGCGACTTGTGGTAATGGAAGCGCAGCAGCGCACGGTTTTCGCGGTAGGCGTCCATGAATACCTTGTATTCCGACAGGAGCCTTTCCCGGAACGCCGGATTCAGCAGATCGTCCGTCAGACGCTCCGTTTCCTCTGGAAAGCTGGTGCTATGGATATTACCCAAGCAAGACAGATACCCAAGCGACTTTGCTTCATCCGAGAAATCGTGATAAAGGTTCCAGACATCCACAGCAATACCCAGCCGCTCATAGCGCGGGGCTTCCGTGACCTCAAGATTGGTGGCAAATGCGCCGCCGTCCAGAAGTTCCTCAATACGCTCCGCCGCATCTTCCCAGCCTATCACTTGGGCAGAACGAAGATAGCGAGAGGTATCTCCGGTTGCAATATGGATACCATCGTCCCCGTACCATGCGGAAAGCCTGCCGTTATCCGTAATCAGGCCGTTGCCGCCGTGGTAAAGAGCTTTCAGAAATGCCGCGCGATCCTCTAAAGGTTTTTGCTTGGAGAATTCCGCAGCAATTTTCATCCGTGCTGCATCCGCATTACCGCACGCGCGCAGGATGTGGTCAATATCATCCTGAGAAATGAACATAGAAAAAGCGGAGGGTGTTACACTCTCCGCTTCTGCGATGGATTGAATTTGTTCTGCCTCTGAGGGGAAGAAGGACATCTGCGCCCCAGCAGGGGCATCGAACATATTTAGCTGAACACCAGTTCCGTGAGGATCGTTTCCTCGGCCTGCGCTTTCAGCGTGTTCATCAGCCCTACCCACTTCATCGGGTCGCTGGCTTTCAGCGATTCCGTCACGCCCGCTGACTTCATCAGCTCCGGCATCATCTGCTCCAAGCGTCGGTTCGCCGTCTCGTCGATCTCCCGCAGATGGGGGTACAGCTTCTCGGACAGCAGCAGGCTGTTCCACAGCACCGGACGATGCTCCTTCAGGTAATTCTTCCGCATCCTGCCGTACTTGCCCAGCGGGGCTTGCGGCTGCTCTGTCAGGCTCAGGTCGGGGATCAGATAATCCCCGCTGCGGGTGTAGGTCAGTTCGCTCATGGATTTCGCTCCTTTCCGCGATTCTCTCGCGCTCATAATTCTTGATGGTGACTTCGATCTGTCGCAGCACCAGCTCGCTGGACTGGCTGATGGCCGTTCCAAGGGCGGCGATGGTCTGCGGGGTGTTGAAATCAAAGACGTTCAGAAAATCCTCATGCTCGAAGTAATCTCCCGGCTGCATCCCGCAGCGGGACAGCAGCGTATAGGTGGTGCTGACAACGGCGGCGTTCCGAAAAGCGGCTCCGATGTTGAAATCATCATAACCTTCCAGAAAGGAACCGTCAACGATGCCGACAATATCGCGCCAGTTGTCGTGCCAGTATTCATCTACAAGCTGCGCCGCCACACGCTCCATCTGATCGGCAAGTCCGTTTTCACCGGAAACGTCAAAGCGCTGTTCCAGCGCCGCAGATACCACCTCACGATGCTCCTGCCGGTATTCCCAAAGATAAGGGCGGCGAGAGTTCTCACCGCCGCTGGTATCAGAAACATCGAATACATATCGGAGTTTGGGTTGGTCGCTGCTGGTATCCACAAGGGCGATGCCTTTGCTGCCTCGCCGCACATAGCGGCGCATCTGCTTATTCCAAAGGTCGTATTCCGCGCAGGCCGTGGCTTCCGGGCGCTGGGCGAAAATCATGAGCTGTTCATTGTAGGGGTACTTATACAGCCTTGCGGCGGTGGTCAGAAATGCCGTCCACTTCTGGTAGCTTCCCGTGATCTGCTCCGCCGTGCGGTCTGCGATCTGCGCATAGAGCTGTACTTTACTCGGCATCCATATCCTCCTTTTCAAAATCGGGGAACAGGTCGAGCGCGTCATATTCCTCGTTGCTCATCCTGTGCAGCTTTGCGATGGCGCTGTCCGTCAGTTCCCGCAGCTCCGTTTCATCCGCAGCGAGGTAGCCGCGCATTTCCTCCAGCGCCGCGATCAAGCCCGTGCGGGTGCCGGTGTTGTAGAGGCTCATAAGCTGGCGTTCTTCAAAGGTGATGTTCATATCAAAGCTCCTTTTCCGCGCTCTTTTTGGGCGCTGTTTTGTGTGGACGTTCTTGGGCCGGTTGGCTTTTGAGCTGCTCCAGCACAGATTTCTTCTTTTCCCGGTGTGCCGCCTCTGCCAAATCCATCAAGGAGATGGACATACCGGCCTTGACCTGTGCTTCAAGGTCGGCAACGGTGGGCTGTTTGGAGCCGTTGTTGATAATGCCGTCGATCATGCCGTAATCATCCTCCATCGACATTTCGGCGGCTTTCAGGTAATTCTCCGGTTTCTGAAAGGCGGGCAGCTCCTGAAATCCCATGCTGTCACAGTAGTGATAGGATACCTTGCCGTCCTGTTTCAGCGCAACGATGTCACTGACGGAGAGGCTGTGTCCCACAAAATCGCCGGGGCGCTCGTCGTTGAAAATGTAGTAGAAGTTTTCAAGGATTCTTCCGGTATCATCGTCCGGGTACACCTCACGGGTATAGACAGCTTCATAGTTGGCAGGGTCAGGCGGCGCGGCCAGACTGCCGAGATTGGCAAAACGCAGCTCCACCGGCGCATCCCGGCGCAGTTGGTAGATCGCCATAGAATCGGTGGGACTGTTCAAAAAACGCTGCTCCACATCGCGGGGAGGAATATGGCCTTTGACCGCATCCCAATCCGGGCTTGTGACGCCGAACATTCCGTCGTGCTTGATGATGTCCTCGGCCTCAAAGACCATTTCCTCGGTGTTGCCGGGATGGAGCATATAAACCGTGATGTCATGTTCCAGCAGTTCCACCGCCCGATCCTTGGAAAGTGGGAGCATATCGCTATCCAGATACCCATAGCTGCGCATATCGTCCACCGTCAGCGTGGGGTCAGGCATCGGGACGGCCTGTTCCAGCTCCGGGAGCATGGTATCTGCCGCATCGGTGGGAACAGCGACTGCGCCGGTGATCTGTTCGGCGGCATCGAGGGGCAGCTCGTTTGCCTCCCGCAAGTCTTTCAACAGCTCCAGCGGCGCAAGGCGGATCGGTGCGGCTTCGCCGATGTTGTGGAGTTTGCAAACCTCAAGCGCCGCTGTGGACAGTTGCTGTTCGGTGCCGTCGAGTACGCCGCCATCCAGCACTTTTGCGGAACCGGCATCATAGATGGTGTAATCAATGCCCGTGTCGCTGCGCTGAACGTGAATGTATTTGTCGTTGTCCACCATGTAGAGCTTTTCCACCTCTTGCGCTTCCACACTTGGCTGTTCCGCAGCGGCCAAATCCTCCCGGTCGATGCCGCGCTCCTTGCAAATCTCCGCAAAGTGCCGGTCAATGTCCGTAATCAGCTCGGAGGCAGTCTTGTTGATGGTTTCCAGACTGGCGCGAAGCTCTTTCAACTCCTTGCCCTTTGACCATGTGGCGATATAGCCGAAGCTGTTTTCGCCCGTTTCAATGCCGTAATACTGGCAGACCGCATAGGAGATGCTTTCGGCCTCGACCTCCTCGGTGTTGCGGCTCTTTTCACCGGGGACAAGGATCGTCTCACCATCGTCCGCAAGCTCCGTCATGTGTTCGTAGTCGTGGAGCTTGGCGTGGGCAATCTCATGGACGGCGGCGCATACCGTCTGCACCTCACTCATACCGGCGCGGATGGTGATGCTCTGCGCCTTAATGCTGAAAAAGCCGTCCGTATCCCGCGCAACGGGCTTTATCTCCATCGGAACGGGAGAAGCACGGCGCAGCGCCTCCATGAAAACCTCATACTGCTGCACATTGCCGCTCAGATCGGCGGCAAGCTGGGGCAAGGGCTTTCCAGAAGTCTGCGACACGTCAAAGACGGATACCACCTTGAACATAGGGATACGGATTTCCTTTTCCTCAATGATGGCCTTGCCGTCTGCGTCCAGCACCGGCGCATTGGTTTCGGGGTCGGTCTTGATTTCCTCGACCTTTTTCTTATAGGGAGTAGGAGCGATGATGCGGATACCTTTTTCGCCTTTCAGGACGTTCCTGCCGAACTGATCGCGCCACTTGTTGAAGCCCGCCACATGGGTGGCGTCGGGGCGCTGCATATAGATGAGCATGGTATTGTTGACCGAGTAGCGGTGAAAGCGGCTCATAGTGGAGAGATACTGCCGGTACTTATCGCTCTCGAACAGCTCCTTGATGCCGTTTTCGATGCTGTCAACGATCTCCCGCATCCGGTCTTTGCTGGTTTGTTTTTCAGCCATGATGATCTCCTTTCAGAAAAAATAGCGCCCCTGCGCAGAAGAAAACACATCCTGCACAGGGGCAATTCTCCGCAGATAGACGTTGTTTTTGAGCTTGCGGATAGAATGACTCCGCCCCTTGGGATTCCGCATGGAAAAAGCCTTGCGGCACGGGGCTTTTACGCCCTCTATTTGCGGAGGTTCCAGTATTGTTCACGCTTTCGTTTGGCGTCCTGCTTTCTCCGTTCCTGCTTGGCGCAGGCGGGGCAATATTTGGCACGGTTGGAGGAAGAATAGACCGGCTTGCCGCAGACGGCGCAGCACTTTCCCGGCCTTTCCCGCATCACGTCGGCCAGCAACTCATGGTCGGCGGGAAGTACCGCGTTTCGGAACCAGTTGCACAGCAGCGAGTAGGAAATACCCTGTACGCAGACGCAAGGCTCTCCATCATCCAGCGCGAGGCAGTTGCTGTGATCGTAATTACAGCAGAGCTTCCGAATGAGCTTCTTGGCGCGGCGGAGCTGCTTGTGATCCATACGCGGCGCATCAGCCATTGTCGAACACCAGCTTATAGCCCGTGTGCTGCCCATCGTCCTCCAAAAGAACGCTGGCATCATAGGTTTTCCCTGTCTTTTCGGAGTAGCAGCCTTTCAGCGGGGCGCGGCCATTTTTCAAAAGCGCAGCGGCAAGAGATTTCGTCAGCGCCTTTTTCTTGGCGGTGAAAAAGCGGCTGTTTTTCCAGAGAACAAAGGAACAGGCACGGTTCTCGCAGAAAAAGCCTTTCGGTGATTCCGTCACCTCGGCTCCGCAGCGGGGACACTTGCCGACCACCTCGCGCCCGGAGGGGAACAGGACTTCCGCACCGTGGATGGGCTTGTAGGTCTGCACCAGCTCATTCAGCATGGCGGCGATCCCCACCATAAAGCTGTCCGGTGTGATCTCGCCGCGCTCAATTTCTTTCAGCCGATGTTCCCATTCAGCGGTGAGCTGCGGAGACTGGAGTTGTTCGGGCAGGACGGTGATGAGCGCCGTGCCGGTGGAGGTAGGCAGCAGATTGGTGATTTTCTTGGCCTTCCTGCGCTCCACAAAACAGGAGGACACCAGCTTTTCAATGATACCGGAACGGGTCGCTGGGGTGCCAATGCCCTTGCGCTCGGCATCATCTGGCATATCCTCCTTGCCCGCGTTCTCCATCGCAGCCAGCAGCGTATCCTCGGTGAAATGCTTGGGCGGCGTGGTTTTTCCGGTCTTGACCGACGCGGCAGATACGGAAAGCGTCTGTTGCTCCGTCACTACCGGCAGCGCGGGCGCTGCCTCTGCCTGCTCCTGCTCATAGCGCTTCCAGCCGGGAGCAAGGACGGTTTTGCCCTTGGCGGTGAAGCTCTGACCGGCACAGTCCACCGTAATGACCGTTTCTGCGTAGCGATGTGGTTCATCCACCGCACGAAGCAAGCCCCTTGCCGCCAGCTTCAGCACCTCGCGTTCGCCCAGCGGCAGAGAGGCTATATCTACCTTTTCCGCGCTGATGGTGGGAACAATGGCGTGATGATCGGTGACTTTTTTACTGCTGCATACCTGCTTGGCGCAGATGGTCGGCGGCTTCTCCATGCCGCAGACAGCGGCAGCGGCGGCGACAAGGCCGGGGACGCTGCCCTCCATATCGTCGGTCAGGAAGCGGCTGTCGGTGCGCGGGTAGGTACAGAACTTCTTTTCGTAGAGGGCTTGGAGATAGTCGAGGGTCTGCTGAGAGGTGTAGCCGAGAACGCGGTTGGCGTCGCGTTGGAGGGAGGTCAGGTCGTAGAGCGCGGGCGCTTTCTCAGACTTTTCCTTGTGTTCCGCGCTTTTGACTGTTGCCGTCTTGCCCTTGCAGGCGTTGGCGATGGCGTCGGCATCCTTCCTGTCCTTCATTCGGCCTGTCGTGGCGGGAAAGCCGCAATCGAGCTGAACGGTGTAGAACGGTTCTGCCGCAAATGCGGAGATCTCCGCCTCACGCTGTACCAACAGCGCCAGCGTGGGCGACATGACGCGCCCGATGTTCAATGTGCGTCCATACGTCAGGGAAAAATACCGCGTGGCGTTGATACCAACCAGCCAATCGGCCTTGGCACGGCACAGGGCGGATTGATGCAGGCCGTCATAGTCGCGCCCAGACCTAAGCTGCTGGAAGCCGCTGCGGATGGCATCATCCTCCATTGAAGAAATCCAAAGCCGCAGAATCGGCTTGGAGCATCCCGCAAGGCAGTAAACCGTGCGGAAGATCAGCTCACCCTCGCGCCCAGCGTCGCAGGCGTTGACCACCTCTGCCACATCCTCCCGGCGCATCAGCTCCCGCAGAATGTCAAACTGCTTCTGCTTTTCAGAGCGGACGATGAAGCGGAACGAGGTAGGAATGATGGGCAGCGCCGCCAGCGTCCATTTGGCATCATCGGCATTGTAAACGGCGGCGTCGGCCAGCTCTGCCAGATGCCCAAAGCACCACGACACGATATAACCGCTGCCCTCCAGATACCCGTCATGCCGTGACTTCGCACCCAGCACGGCGGCGATGCTCTGCGCCACAGAGGGCTTTTCGGCAATCACAAGACGCATGGTGCAGCCTCCATTCTCTTTACGTCACGGTAGCAGGGACGAACGCAGCTCTGCCCGAAGCGCTTACAGCCATAGCAGAAGTGTTCCTTGGCAGCGGCGGGAGGGCTATCCTCCCGCGCTGCTTTCGGTTTCTGCATCATCAGGCGTTCCAGCGGATTATTGGTGAAATATCTCATGCGTTCGTATCCTCCGTAGTATCCTGTTCCGATTCGTCCTCATACGGCTCAAACTCGTATTCGTCCTCGCCGTAGTCATAATCGTCCAGATCGGCGCTGCCTTTGGTCTGCGGCTTGGCCTTTTTCTGCTTGAAAATGTAGAACGCGGCACCGCCGCCCAGCGAGACGATCAGCAGAACGACAAGGATACCGCCCACGCCGCTCTTTTCCTCCGGTTCCTCGGCGGCGGGTTCTGTCGGCTCGGTGGGGACTTCGGGCTTTGCCTCCTTGCCCACGCACTCGGTCATGTTGACCGCACAGACGGGGCAGGATGTATTGACCGCACCGGCCACGCATTTGGTGGTGCAGGAGCAGACGGCGGGCGTTTCTTCCTCGCCGGTCAGCGCCATCAGGTCAGCCTCATCCACCTGATTTAAGAAATGGACGGTTTCTTCGCCCTCATCGTCACGGTCAATAATCATGTAAAACACATTGCCGTTCTTGCTTTCCAATGTAATGAACTGCTTTCCGGCCTTGGTGCTGGTGCCAATATCGTCGATCAGCGTCAGATTGCCGTCCGGCGTCAGTGCGCCGCTGCTGCCGGTCATGCCTCCGAGAAGCTGCTGCCAAAGGTCTGCCAGCTCCTTTTCATCAAACGGAAGGGTGATTTCTCCATTGCTGCCGGTATCATATTCTGCATTGGTGACGGTCAGATAGCTGCCGTACACATAGCCCGCACGGGCAGGTAGCAGGATTTTTACCCAATCGCCGTCCCTGCCAATCACATCGACCACCGTGCCGTTGGGGAGTTGCGTAAACGCGGTGTTGTCCAGTCCCGCGCCGGTGCGGACGTTCAGGTTGCCGCCGTTGGTCGTGACCGTGCCGATCTGTTTCGCTTTCTGTGCGTCTGCGGCGCTGCTTTCGGCGGCAGGCAGCGTATCATCGGGATAGTCGCCGCTGCTGGCAAAAGCGGAAACAGGGAGAATCCCGATACACAGGAGCATCAGCAGCAGACTGATAAAAATGCGTGGTGTGTTCTTAGTCATGGTTCAACGCCTCCTTTTCCGAAGTGGCCGGTGCAGGCGCGGCCTGCATACGGCGGAACAGCTCGGCAAACTGCTCCATCGTCATGCCGTTCTCACGCACCATGCCGATGATGTCGGTGTCCTCCAACTCACGAATCTGCTTTTCCAGCTCGCGGTTGCGGCCTTGCAGATCAGAGATTTTGCCTTTGTTCTTCTCCAGCTCCCCACGGAGCTTCATGATTTTCGGGTTCATGTCGTTCACTCTCCTTTACGGCAAGCGCCCATAGCGGTAGAAATGGGACTGCCAATAGCTTGAATTTAAGTTCGCATAAGAGATCGGGTCGCCACAGTGGATCATCATATTGTTGCCGACGTAGATACCCACATGGCTGACACCGGGGGTGTCGTAGGTTCCGGTGAAAAACACCAGATCGCCCGGTTTGACGTTAGCAGAGGATACAGGCGTACAGATGTTGCAAAGTCCCTGCGCGCCCAGTCTGCCCACATCCCAACCGGAATGATTGATGACCCAACTGACGAAGCCCGAACAGTCAAACGAGGTGGAGGGACTGCTGCCGCCCCAAACGTAGGGGTAGCCGAGATATTTTTCCGCTTCCTTGATGATGGCGGCAAATACCTCATCGTCCAGCGCCTCCGGGGGAATGTCGTAGTCGGTATAGCTGCCCTCCACATACTTGCCGATGTAGCCTGAACCGGGGAACAGGTCGGGACGGTTGCCGAGGGTGGCCATATAGGTGGCGTACATTCCGAGCTGTTCTTCGCTCATAATGTAAACGGGAACATGGGAGAGATTGAAGTTCTCCAGCGTGACCGTGCAGATGTAGTAGTCATACGGCACCTGATAGGTGTCCGTATGGGTGTTGCCGTCCGCGTCCGTCCATGTGTCGGTTTCTGTGCGGTAGCGGGTTTCTACCACCACATCCTCGGTCAAAATGTACTGGCGGTCAAAGAGCATCTGGAGCGTACCCTGCACCTCATCCGGCGTCCATTCCCCTTGATGCAGCGCCGTAATTATGGAAATGAGTACATAGGGGTCATGCTCGATGGTGTCCAGATCAAAGTGGTACTCATCGTAGTCATGGGTGCTTTCGTAGGTGTCGAGGTAGCGCTGAAGCTCTGCCTCCATTTCGCAATACTGCGCTTCCGCGCCCAGCATATCGGCGTCCTGCGACGGATAGGTACTGGCCGCGATCCCGGAGCCGACGCCATCCATTATCACCGAGCAGGAGGACAGGCCGTTGAGCAGAAATGCCAGCATCAGCAGAATTGCGGCGGCAATGGCAAAGCCGCGCCGGTGTTCCCACACATATTTGCCCGCTTTTTCAGCCTTTTCAGCGGCTTTTTTCGCGGCCCTGGCGGTATTCTCTGCCGCCTTTGCCGTAGTCTGCGCCGCCTGATGGTGCTTGGCAGCGGCATACTGCTTCTTAATTGCCTGCTTCTGCTGCCATTTGGAAACGGGATTGCTGGTGGGGCTGTCGATCTCTGCTTTCTTCTGGAGCGCGTCAAGATTGGCTCGCTCCAGCTTTTTCTCTGCACGGATGGCAGCACGATAAGGCTTGAGCTGATGGGCGCGGTGGGCAGACTGCACCAGCCGCCCGCCGCTCTCCACGGCTTGCTCTACCTTGTGCGCGGCCTCTACGCCTACATTGTCATCCTCGCTCTGCCGCACCTCCCGATGAACCTGAGAGAGAACAAAGTTGGCGGGGGCATCCTGCACGGCATGGGTCAGCTTTGAGGGCGGCTTTTTCTTATCCACTTCCTCAAAACGGAGCTGCGTTTTGACCTTGCCGGTGGCAGGATCAAAGCCGTGTTCCTTTTTGGCCACGGTTTTCTTGGGGATTTTCGCCTGCGCCTTATCCGCCTTGGCCTCCGCTTTTTTCACCCGCTTGATGGGCTTTTCCAGCTTCGGCTCGGCAAGATCGGCGTCGGAAAACTGCAAACGCGGTTCTCTTTTCATGCCGACGCCACCTCTTGCGGTTTGGTGGTCATGACACGGTACAGCTCGGTGTCCTTCGGGAAGTGGTCAATGAAGGGCAGGATCGTGTTGCCGTAGAACAGCAGCCCCTCGCCCTCGCCGGAGTGGGTCACATAAGAAAGCTGATGCGGCGAAATGTTGAGCTGCTTTGCGAGAATCTGCCGGTCGCCAGCGGCCTGATTGAGCATGTAGATGAAGTCGCTGTTCTCAAAGATGTTCTCAACCTCGCGGCTGGATAACAGGTCTTTGACATTTTGGGTGATCCCGGTGGGGATGCCGCCCCATTTGCGATAGCGTTTCCAGATTTCGACACTGTACGAAGCCGTCTGTTCCTCCTTCAAAAGAAGATGGAACTCGTCAAGATAGTAGCGGGTCGTTTTATGGGCGGCGCGGTTGATGGTCACGCGGTTCCACACTTGGTCTTGGACAACGAGCATCCCAATTTTCTTAAGCTGCTTGCCCAGCTCCTTGATGTCGTAGCAGACAATGCGGCTGTTCACATCCACGTTTGTGTGATGGTTGAACACATTCAGCGAGCCGGTGACGTAGATTTCCAAAGCGGTGGCGATGTACTGCGCTTCCTTTTCATCCTGCGCACGGAGGGCGTTATACAAGTCCTCCAGCAGCGGCATATTCTCCGGCTTCGGGTCGTTGAGATAATCCCGGTAGACGATGCGCACACAGCGGTCGATGATGGTCTTTTCCACAGGGGCAAGCCCGTCCTTGCCGCCGACGATCAGCTCGCACAGCGACAGAATGAAGTCGGATTTCAGGCTCAGCGGGTTATCATCGTCGCTGTAATCCAGATTCAAGTCCATCGGATTGATATAGCAGGGCGAACCGTCGTAGCCCTTGCCGGTGGGCGACAGCTTAATGACCTGACCGTGCAAACGCTCCACCAGCGGCGTATATTCGCCCTCCGGGTCACAGATGATGATGTCATCCTTGGGGCAGATGAGAAACGCATTGGTAATCTCACGTTTTGCCGAAAACGACTTGCCGCTGCCGGGAGTGCCTAAAATCAGACCGTTGGGATTTTTCAGCAGCTTCCGGTCTACCATGATGAGGTTGTTGGAAAGGGCGTTGATGCCGTAGTACAGCGCCTCCGAACCGTTCTGGAACAGCTCCTGCGTGGTGAAGGGGACGAAGATCGCTACGCTGGAGGTGGTCAAGCCCCGCTGAATCTCGATCTGATTCAGCCCCAGCGGGAGACTGCTCATCAGTCCTTCCTCCTGCTGGAAGTCCAGCCGGGTCAGCGCACAGTTATACTTCTGCGCGATACTGGAGGTCTGGAAGATGTTGTTGTCAAGCTGCCGGGGTGTGTCCGCCGTGTTGAGAATGAGGAAGGTTAGCAGAAACATTCGCTCGTTGCGGGACTGCAAATCCTGCAACAGCTTCTTGGCCTCCGCGCCGTAGGTGGCAAGGTCAGAGGGGATAATGTCCATGTCATAACCGGCGCGGACGGCCTTTTTCTGTTCTTCGATTTTGGATTTGTCCAGATCGGTGATCTTGCGCTTGACGGTCTTGATGGCGTTGACCTGATCCACAGACTGCACATGGAGATTGACAAGGACGCTGCTCTCCATATCCAGAAAGTCCGCCAGCATCCGGTCATTCAGCTCCGGTGCCAGAATCTGCACGAAGCTGATCGCACCCAGCTTTTTGCCCATGCGGAACATCCTGCCGGTCTTGAACTCAAAGGAGCTGGGCGCGATAAAGTCCTTGGTGGACAGCCCGGAGGGAGCCAGCCAGTCCCACGAAAAGCGGAACGGCTCCTGCTCGTCCATCCGCAGAATGTCGTGCATGACGTGCAGGCGCTCAAAGCCGTTCAGCGGCGCAGTCACAACGCCCAACCGCTTGAAGTTGTTCAGAAGGTCGGTTTCGATGCGCTCCAGACGGGGCTTGGCGGCGCGGAGGTTGTCCGCCTCAATGCCGAACGTGAGATACTTGGTCTTAATGAGGCCGTTGTTGCCGCGGGCAAGCTGATTTTGCAGCATACCGGCGTACTCGGCGCGGATGCCGTCAAACTCATCCCCGCAGGGCGGAATGGAAATGCTCCGTGCAAAGGTTTCCTGCGAAGCCGAGAGGTTCACAAAGGAAAGCTGGAATTGCACGGAGCTGTCAAAGTAGTTCAGGAAATCGCACCACGCCTCAAAAATGGCGGTCTTGTCCTCATTCTGCGAGAGCTGGTAGTTGATGTCCTGATACTGGATCGTTTTGGTGTAGCGCGTGTCGGTCACACGGCAGATGCCGTCCGGCCACATACGCTGATACGGGATGCTGTCCTGCGCCGATGCTTCCTTCTTATCCGTTCGGTTCGCTCTTGCGATGGCGGCTTCGATCTGTTTTCGTTCGGCGCGGGTCAGCTTTTTCTTTTCGGACAATTTGATACACCTCCCGGTCTAACTGGTTTTGCCGCTCCAGAACGGCATAAAAATTGTTGGTCTTATACGGGCGCTGCTTTGGCCTCTGGAAGCACACGCGGTAGATGTTGCGGATGACGACCTCCAACGGCTGACCGTTCTTTTCATACATGGCGAACAGCATGGCCGGGATCATCACCACCATCATCACCATGGCGGCGGGGCTGGTGCCGATGCTGCCCTTGAGCAAGAAGAAAAGCGGTACGCCGATGAGCGCGCCGCTTCCGAAGCAGATGAGCTGTCGTTTCGTGAGGTTGAACAGCACCTTGGTTTTTACTTTGGTTAAGTCCTTTGGGACATTGACATAGGCCATAGAAATCCCCCTTTATAAGAGCTTTTCATATCGAAGTTTCATCTGCGCCGGGTACAAAGCGGAGGCGGGCTTACGGCTGCCTGTCCAGCATTTGCCGCCTGCCAAGCCTGCGCAGCTCCAACCAGCGGCGCGGAGACTGCTACCGCTCTCGCTATCCAGCGTATAGGTGATGATCTTGCGGTATCCCATTGCCTTTGCCGCCCGCGCAGATGCGGCATAGAGAATACTGCAAGCGTTCTTCTCACCGGTGGTACAAAGACGATTGACTTCCAATGTCCAGCCATCATCCAGATACCGGCTCACAGGACGGCCTACGATTGCAACACCGACAAGCTCTCCATCCTTGGCACAGCCGATGGAAAACTTATGTCCAGCAGTTGCCTTATGGTGCCGGTGATGCGCATTGACAAATGCGTTCGCTGTTGCAAGCGCGACGGGCGTGAGTGTCAGCATGGTATCACCCCCGTTAATGTGCATTGAACACGGACTTGGCAAGGCTGCTCGTTTTGAACAGGCAGAAGCACAGCAGCACCGTGTAGCCCATGCAAGTCCAGATGGCGTAGATGATGTCATCCACAAGCGCGATGTTCTGCACCAGAACGGCGTAGATGGCAACGCAGACGATGATGAGAAATGCTTGGAAGCCCAGCGCCAGCAAGGAACGGATGTAGTTCTGTCCCATGCCGCCCCATTCCTTGCCCATCATGGTCGCCATCGGAATGGGGGCAACAGAGGTGACGAGATATATTTCAATCATTCTTCCGAATGTGATAATGAAAATGCAGATGGTCAGCGCCCACATGGTAATGCCAACGAACAGCGACTGGAACCACAGGCCGAACAGCGGCCCCAGCTCCATTTCCATCAGCCGATCCTCGATACCCACCATGACGCTTGAAATGTTGATGCTGGTGTCGCCGATAATCAGCCCGGAGGCGCTGGCAACGACGCTTTGAGCGGCATCGAACACGCCCATCACAATCGTCCATGTGTTTGTCACAATCAGGACAGCGGCAGCGGACTTGAACGCCCACTTGAAGAATATCCATGTGTCCATGTCGTTGAGGTTATTTTTGTCGGTAATGAGCTGGATCAGCTCCAGCGTCATCACAAAGGCGAGAATTGCGCCTGCGATGGGGACGATCACGGTTTCCGACAGGTTTTGTATCATGTTGAAGATACTGCCGTTCCATGCCTGCGGCGATAAGCCCACCTGACCAGAGATCTCGGCAACCTTTTGATTGGTCGCATCGAACATCCCGGACAGATTGCTCACGATACCGCCGATGAGCATTTCTTTCAGCCATTCCGTGATCTTATCCCATAAGAAATCCATAGGGTTGCCCTCCTTTCGGGAGGATGCCGCCCGAAAGCGGCACCCTCCGTGGATTTACGGGAAGCAAACGAGCTGCCGATTAGCCGAACAGACCGGACAGCAGCGGCACGAGGGTAATGCCGATCAGCGCCACGCCGCCGCCCGCCATGAGCTGCTTCATGCCCTGGGACTTTATTGATGTGTGATAAAGAAGCAATAGAAGTGTAAAAAATTTTGCCGTTCCTATCCGGCACTTGCGCATTGTGTCGGATAGGTCGGGCGGTTATTCGGGCAAGTCCACCTTGCCAACAAAAGAATAATAAATCTCAATGTCCTGTCTGCGGGTCTTGTTCTCGTCATAGCTGCACTCATGCAGCGCAGCACAAAGGAACTCATTACCGGGCTTTGTTCGCTGCTTCCCTTTATGCGGGACGTGAAGCTGCAAGCAGACCTTACAAGGGTTTGCGACAACAGCAAAGTAACCGACCACCACGCTATTTTGCCGACAGCCGAGTTTTTGAAAACGGGCTTTTCTTCCCTTACCGACAGCGAAACAAAACTTATGACCCTTGTATGCGCGAAGCTGCTTTGCGCCGCAGCCGCGCCCTATGAATATGAAGCGGTTACGGCGGTTATCTCTTGCGGCGGTTATACCTTTACCGCAAAGGGAAAGACGACGCTTTGCGAGGGGTGGCGTGAGATTGAAAAGCTGTCCCGCGCCGCGTCCGAGGAACAGGACGAGGACGCAGAGCCGGAAACCGTTTTGCCGCCGCTTGCCGAGGGGCAGACCTTTGACAATCCGGCAGCGGAGATCTCCGAGCGTTACACGCAGCCCCCAAAGGCATTTACCGAAGATACGCTTCTGTCCGCTATGGAGAACGCGGGCAAGGAAGAAACGCCGGAGGACGCAGAGCGCAAAGGGGTAGGCACTACCGCAACGCGGGCGGGTATCATTGAAAAACTCATTAGCGCGGGCTTTGCCGAGCGCAAGGGCAAAAAGCTAATCCCCACAAAGGACGGGTATAACCTTGCCGCTATCCTGCCCGAAGTCCTTACGTCCCCGCAGCTTACGGCAGAATGGGAAACCCGCCTTACCGGGATTGCCAAAGGCAGCGACAGCCCGGACGATTTCATGCGCAGCATTGAGGAAATGACAGCGGGGCTTGTCAAGACCTATTCCGCGATTTCCGAGGATAAAGCGAAGCTGTTTACCCCGCAGCGGGAAGCAATCGGCACTTGCCCCCGTTGCGGCGCGGCGGTTTACGAGGGCAAGAAAAACTTTTACTGCTCCGACAGGGCTTGCAGCTTTGTGATGTGGAAGAATGACCGCTTTTTTGAGCAGCGCAAAAAGGCTTTCACAAAGGCGATTGCCGCCGCCCTTTTGAAAGACGGAAAGGTAAAAATCAAAGGTATGTACTCGACCAAGACGGGAAAGACCTTTGACGGAGTTGTGCTGCTTGCCGACACAGGCGGCAAGTATGTAAACTTCCGCGTCGAGCAGAACCGAAAATGATAAGGCTTGATGAAAAGCAATACCGCGCCGTAAAGAAAATGACCCGCGCCGCTTGTGCAAACAACGATTGCGGGAATTGTCTGCTGCTGGACGACGGGGAAACTTGCGTTTGTGTGCAGAGTATCAGCTATTCGCTGCTATGCCGCTATTTCCGCGAAGCGGTATTACCCGCCGACAGGCAGCTTTGCGAACAGATCACCCGCAGCGGGGAAACCGATTTGAAGCGTTGCGCGGTATGCGGCAGCACGTTTGCGGCGGGCAGCAACCGGGCGAAATACTGCCCCGATTGCGCGGCAAAGATACGCCGCAGACAGAAAGCCCAAAGCGAGAGAAACAGGCGTTTACGGATAAAAACAACTACATAGCAAGCACAGCAAACGAGTACCCGTTTGCGAGAAATGCCCGCGCTTCCCATAGAGAGCGCGGGCATTTTGCTTGTTGGGATAGTCCCAAACCCTTATATGACCGAGAAAGGACGTGATGAAAGAATATGCCGTATTCCTCATACGACCATGACAAATTGGAAACCGCCGAAACCATGCGGATAGAACGCCGGATGTATTTTGAAGCAAAGGACAGGGAGATTGCCCCTTATGCTTCCTTGCCGATTGCGCAGCTACTTTCCATGCGCAGCGAAAGCGCGGCGGCAGAACAGGCGATTTTTGACGACCTTAAAGAACGCGCCGCCGCATGGGAAGAACAGGCGGGAAGAACGCTTTTGCTGGATAAAACACTTGAATATGTGAGAACGCCGCACGTCCAGCACACCGCTAACGAGTGGCAGACCACCGAGCATAACCGCCATATTCGCAGCAACCGGGTATATCAGATGAATTACTACATTTACGAGAATACCCGCTACGACAAAGAAGCGCAGAAATCTATCCCGTATTCATGGACGCTTACATGGAGCGTGCGCACCAACAGCCCAAGCAGAACCCAAGCGAAGATTGCCGGACAAGATAGAAAGGTTTTCACCGACAAGGCAGCTATGGAAAAGTATCTGAATGGGCGTATTCACCCTGTTACATTTTACAGTTCACCTTTCTTTTTGGATATGTCCACACAATTCATATCATTAGGTTAAATACTTCCTGTTGTGTATTGACAGTAGACTGATTTTCTGATAAAATAAAATTTATGTAAAAGGAGGCGGCGTTTATGTTGCATAGCATGCGTATTAGATAAGCATTGAAAAAAAGGATTTTCCCATTTTCAACATGGGCTTTTTTGTCATGCTTATTTTGCGGATGCTATACAAAAAACTAACGACGTATAGATATAGTATAGACATAGTGCAAGCTATGCCTTAGTTTTGTTGTACTGCTCTGTGCATTATAAATGCAGGTCAATGCTCATGTTGAGGATTGACCTGCATTTTTTTGTGTAAAAAGGACGAGTGAAATATAATGCTTAAAAAATATTGGATAAAATGTCCGATTTGTAACGGAAAGACGAGAGTTCAAGTATTTCATAATACTGTATTAAAAGATTTTCCTCTTTTCTGCCCTAAATGCAAATTGACGCATATCATTGATGTAGAAAAATTAGAGATTGTAATCAAAAATACAGAAAAACAAACTTTTATTATTTAGAAGAAAGGATATAAAAATGAAACGTTTACCTAAATATACGCCTGCGGAAGTACGGAATGATCCATACGGATTTACTTACAAAGAAATGTCGGAAGTTATTGGCGAGAATGAAGCAAAAGCCTTATATGAAGAATTATATAAGCAATTACCACGCAAAAAAAATCTATCAATGTTGGTAAAAAATATTTGCAAAAGCAGTGATACTGAAAAGTATGTTTACGAACTGAAAGACAACAAATACATTGAAACGGTTTTTATCAAGCGGCGAGATGGTGGAACTGTTTGCGTGAGCACACAAGTCGGTTGTCCTGTTGGTTGTATTTTTTGTGAGTCCGGGCGAAATGGCTTTGTTCGTAATCTAACATCGTCAGAAATCGTACAACAGATTATATTGTTGCGTCGAAAAGTAAACCGTATCGTTTTTATGGGTATGGGAGAGCCTTTATTCAATTATGACAACTTGATAAAAGCAATCCATATTCTCCGAGATAGATATGGGCTCAACTTTCCAACCGACGGCATTACCATATCAACAGTTGGTCCGGTCGATCAATTAAAAAAATTGCGCGAGGAACATCTTAAAATTCAGTTGACAATATCTTTACACGCAGCAACACAATCTGCAAGAAATCGTATTATTCCTCACATGCGCATATATGCTATTGAAGATGTTGTTAAGCAAGCCTTATCCTATTCTGAAAGGCATAATCGCAAAATTGTCTTTGCGTATTTGCTTTTACCGGGTATAAATGACCGGCCCTCAGATGTAAGACAACTTGCAAAATGGTTTCGGGGCAAAAAAGTTATGATTAACGTGTTACAATACAACCCAACAAGCAATTCAAGAATTAAAGCACCACAGAAACGGGAAATAGTTGCATTCAAACATCAATTAGAGCAAGCAGGACTTGAAGTTACTATGAGAGTTTCTCATGGCAGAGAGATTAACGCGGCTTGTGGACAGTTAGCTAACACATATAATAAATTCAAAAAAAATGATTAAAAGTGCCAGACGCATAGACGCAGAGCCGATAACGCATTAGGTCAAAAAACCTATGTGTTATCGGCTTTTTTATTTAATATTGCGCAAAAGCCGCTGTTCCCTATTATAGAATGGATTGCGGGTAGTGTATTAAAGTCGCCCTTTTTTAAGGATACGGCGGTATCGGGGAGGTATCGCCGTGTCCATTTTTATTTACTGTAACCCGCCTAATGCTTTGCGGTCAAAAAAAGCTATGCTCCGCAAGCGGGATATTCCGGCTATGAATGTGAACTGTCAATACATTTAGCTACTGCTTACATTTCCTTTGCGCCCGTCCGCGTCTTGCGGACGGGCGCATTTTGCTTTTTTCAACTTTTTTCTGAAAAGCGCACTCAAGAGCCATCTCCCGAACGGGTACGGAGCGAAAGGGGCAGAGAGGACAAGCCCTTAACTCCCGTCCTCTACTCCACGCGGGAAGGAGGTGAACTCTATGGAGCTATCTTCTTCCGACAAGGAAAGAATACAACATCAGTACGACGCATTAGCAAAGAAAACTTTGGTCGGCGAAGCGAAAAGCCACCGCCGCACTCTTGCGAAACGCGCAGCACGCGAAGTTACTTTTTCGGATTTGAGCGAAAGCGAACTCGCGCAGCTTTTCACAACGGACGAATACGAAAGCGATTATTTCCGTTTTCAAGTGTCCGGCTTTGATGTACTCGTCAAAAATGAACTGCTTGCCGAAGCCCTTAACGCTTTGCCCGAAAGGAAACGCGACATTATCCTTTTGTCCTACTTCTTGGATATGAGCGACGCGGAAATTGGCGAACTGCTGAATGTTGTACGCACGACGGTTTTCCGGCACAGGAAATCCGCGCTTGCGAAAATCAAACAGTATTTGGAGGGAAAAGCAGATGATGAATACCGTTAGGAAGTCTGAAAATCTGTTGCCGTTCCCTGTCATTTCCGCAGCGGCAAACGGCGACACAACCGCCATGTGCGCGATCTTGAAGCACTACGAGGGTTACATAGCGAAACTTTGTACCCGCACGCTGAAAGACGACGCGGGCAATACCTATTCCTATGTGGACGAGGAAATGCGTAACAGGCTGCAAGTGCGCCTTATTACCCGCACCCTTGCTTTTCATGTAGGATAATCTTTTAGCCCATGCGGGGAGCGTGTCCCCTTTCCACGCTTCCCGTTATGGGCTATTTGTCGTTCCGCAAAAGCATATCCGCTGTTGATGTGCTTTTGCAGGCCGACAAAGCCTATTGTTCTTTGACAAAGAAAGCGGCCTTTGGTGCGCAGCATAACAGGCAAACGGGTACATTCCGTCTGTACCGAGCCAGTCGGCGGGTACGCCATGACAGCTTTTCCCCATAGGGGAAAAGCCGAGCGAGAACTACCGCGCCGTAAAACAGGTTTAGCAGCTTGTGGGCGACGACATACAAGGCGGCACAATGATACTCCCGCGTTGAACACCCTCAAAGTATTGCGCGGCGCACCCATAAGCATGGGCCGGGGTGAAACTCCCGTGAGGTTGCAGCTAACAACCGCCCGTTTTTGCCTTTTGACGAATATAGTTTATCCATACAGGAAAAGGAGGTTTTTCTAATGGATAAAAAACAGACAATTACAACCGAACGCAAAATAGGGAAAATCACCTATCTTGTTCAAGCGTTGCCGAGTGAAAAGGCAACCGATACAATCCATAAAAAGATTGAGAAACTCATTGTAAAGGATTTGCAGAAAAAGCCCGGAAATCCGGGATTTTTAGCGTCCGAGTAGTGCATTAGGCGGCGGGATATGGTATAATGATAGCAACACATTATACCTGTTTATTCGGCTGTCGGAAAGGAGGACTAATGTTACAGTCGAATAAAATCACCGCCCTTTACTGCCGTTTAAGTCAAGAGGATATGCAAGCCGGAGAAAGCGGAAGCATACAGCACCAAAAAATGATACTTCAACGCTATGCGGACGAACACCATTTTTTGAACACAAAGTTTTTTGTGGACGACGGATTTTCCGGCGTGAGTTTTGAGCGCGAGGGGCTGCAAGCGATGTTGCAGGAAGTGGAAGCCGGACGAGTGGCGACGGTCATTACCAAAGACCTTTCCCGTCTTGGCAGAAACTATCTGAAAACGGGCGAACTCATAGAGATTGTATTTCCCGAAAACGGAGTACGCTATATCGCGATCAACGACGGAGTTGACACAGCGCGGGAGGATAACGAGTTTACCCCCTTGCGGAACTGGTTTAACGAGTTTTACGCCCGCGACACAAGCAAGAAAATCCGCGCAGTTAAACAGGCACAGGCGCAAAAAGGCGAGCGCGTCAACGGGGAATATCCATACGGCTATATCCCAGACCCGAACAACCGCCACCACCTTATACCCGACCCGGAAACCGCGCCGATTGTCAAACAGGTTTTCGCTATGTTTGTTAGCGGCGTGCGTATGTGCGAAATCCAAAAATGGCTTGCGGAAAACAAAGTCTTGACGATTGGAGCGTTGCGCTATCAGCGTACAGGACAGGCGCGGTATCAGCGGGCAATGATCGCCCCCTATACTTGGCCGGACAAAACGCTCTATGACATATTAGCAAGGCAGGAATATTTAGGGCATACCATAACCGCGAAAACTCACAAGGTATCCTACAAGTCGAAAAAGACCCGGAAGAACGAAGAAGAACAACGCTATTTCTTCCCAAACACCCATGAGCCGCTTGTTGACGAGGAAACCTTTGAACTTGCGCAAAAGCGGATTGCTACCCGCCACCGCCCGACAAAAGCAGCGGAGATTGATATTTTTTCCGGCTTGCTGTTTTGCGCTGGTTGCAGACATAAGATGTATTACCAACAGGGCGTAAATATCGAGCCGCGCAAGTTTTCCTATTCTTGCGGCGCATGGCGCAACAGGGCAAGGACAGGCAGCGAGTGTACCTCTCATTATATCCGCAAAAACGTACTTCTTGATTTAGTGCTGGAAGATATGCGGCGGGTTTTGCGGTATGTTAAGGAACACGAACAGGACTTTATCTGTAAAGCTACCGAGTACGGCGACATGGAAGCGAGAAAGGCATTAGCGCAGCAGCAAAAGGAACTTTTCAAAGCACAGGCGCGTATGACCGAACTTGACACGCTTTTCCGCAAGCTGTATGAGGACAACGCATTAGGCAGACTGACAGATGAACGGTTTGTGTTTCTAACTTCCGGCTATGAGGACGAAAAGAAATCCCTTGCCGCAAGGATAGACGAGTTACAACAGCAGATCGCAACCGTTACCGAGCGAAAAAGGGATATATCAAGGTTTATTCAGATTGTCGGGAAATACAGCGACATACAGGAATTGACCTATGAAAACGTCCATGAGTTTATCGACCGTATTTTGATACATGAATTAGACCGGGAAACCAACACCCGGAAAATCGAAATCCATTATAGCTTTGTCGGACAGGTTGATACCGAGCAGGAGCCGACGCAAGTTGTCAACCATGACCGCCGCAACATGGTAGATGTAAAAAGTATCGCTATCTAACCCCAGCAAAGTTCGCACCAGAATAACCGTCGTCCGTGTACCAGCGCAGATTGGAAAAGCCG
>OGOI01000347.1_pt1 | contig 43488 bp, 39 predicted proteins | sample 1552631 | NCBI WGS metagenome assembly OGOI01 (sample SAMEA2580204, study PRJEB22360) | human gut metagenome | biome: human gut; feature: human-associated habitat; material: faeces | place: Denmark | collected 2008/2010 | reverse complement strand
TTTTGAAAGAATACCATCGCGGCCACCCCCTCTCCCTACCCTGCCGCCACACACATCGATGCCAGGGCGAGTGCTTCCCCTGACGTTGAACATGCACCATACAGACCAAACATCGGTATCTGCAGCTGTTCAACTCCGAGTGATGTTGCCACTCCCTGCCTTAGCAGATCGCCTCCGAACAGATACCGGATGGCTCCTGCCGTCAGATGTGCTTTACCAAGTGCCAGCTGACAGGCTTCTTTCTGCATACTGCTTTCCGCTTTTTCCCAGGTGTCCTCCCCGAACATATCATCCAGCCCCACCATATCAAACCTGCTGCCAAGTGGGCCTTCCCCTTCTTTCTTCCCGACGACAGATGCACTTTCCTCAATATACGGAGATGCCTTAAATGCTATACTCTGCTTTCCTTTTATCATATTCTTATATCCTCCTGCTATATTTCCATACAGATTATCCCGCAACTCCTGCCGCTTTTAGCAGCCAATAGAACAGACCAAGCAGCCAGCTTGTAAATATCCCATACAGGATCACCGGTCCGGCAATGGTAAATATCTTGCACCCGATTCCTATAACCTGTCCTTCTTTCTTGTATTCAATCGCCGGTGCTGCCACTGAATTGGCAAATCCCGTAATCGGTACCAGCGCTCCTGCACCGCCCCACTTTGCGATCTGCGGATACAGATTGCATCCGGTAAGCACTGCACTCAGAAGCACCAGAAGCATCGAACACCAGCTTCCACTCATATCCCTGCCCAGTCCCGCTTTCTCGCAGATATTCAGAATGCCTTGCCCGATCACACAGATGATACCGCCTGTAACGAATGCTTTCGCCATATTTACCGGCAGATTATGCACCGGTGTTTTCTGCCTGACATAATTTTCATATGACTGTTGTTGTTCTTTCTTCTCCATATCATCACCACCTCTTCCAGAAAAACAATAATGCGCCCAGACCTTTTCCAAATGCGATTCCAATCATCACCGCTGCAATTCCTCTTACCATACGGATTCTCCGGATAAAAATTGGAAACAGATCCAGCATTTCCGTCAAAGCCATTGCCCAGCAGCCCACAAAGATTCCTCCGAACAGTCCCATGACCGGAAGCAGACAGCCTGCGAACGGAACCGCCGGATGATACACAGAAATAACGGCGCCCAGGCTTCCTCCGGCTGCAACCGCATCTTCATATAACATAACCTGTTCTCCTGTATGTGTCCGGTCGGCAAAATCCGATATCACACCCAGGCCTATGATAAAAGAAAAAAGTCCGCCTGCCGCCGTAATCCCTGCACTAAATCCCAGTAGTGCCAGACATATGTTTTTCGCCAACATCCAGTTCTTTCTCCTTTCTGGAATATGTCTCTACCAGCGTTGTCTGTATATCATTCTCGTAAAGACGCATCTCCACCTCCATCGGTGTCGGATCTACCGACAATCGTTTTTTTCCGAAATGATTGAAGAATGTCAGAATCCCTATCACAATACCAATACAGTATGTGAACTCCAGGATTGTAAATCCATCTGACTTTGTACCGGTTAAAAGTTCATATACCTGTCCAAACATTCTGGTCACACCTACATCATTATTGAATGCCATTGTTGAAAATGCTGCGCCAAAGAAACTGATCAGTACTACAGCCACAATCTTAACGCCATGGATGATCCCACCTTTTCCATCCTGTTCCTCATACGTCACGATAAAATCCGTTTCTCCGATATTTTCTACTGCTGCATCCGGATAGATCTCATGGATCTTCTGTATCACTTTCAGAAGTGATACCACTGTTCTACGCTGTCTCTTATCATCCGGATGATGAAAGGTCAGCAGATGAATGCTCCGGATCCTGGCAAGCATTGCCGGGTCTGTACACTCTATCTTCAGCACATCACCGATCATCACGGATGTCTTTGCCACCTCAACATTCCGGTCTGCCTTTATATATACAGTGCCTGCCTTCCCTGCCATCTTTCTTCACCTCCGTTTTTTTATCCTGATAGTATACCGTCTTCTTTACCAACGTTCCTTCATTTACTCCGTGACTGCCTTTTACATCATGAAAATAATAAATAAATCCTATGATCACTGCTGCTGTAATAACAAAGATCAGGCACATCCTGATCTTCTTTCTGCCTTCTTCCAACATTCTCACCCTTTCTTCCCATGCTTTCTTTTACCGGATCTCATGAGTTAGTATGCCGGATTCTGACAATTCTATGCATGGATTCCATACATAGAATCGATCCCTGACGTGCCTGTTATAACTTCTCTCTTAAATTTTTTAATATCTTCTTTTCCATTCTGGATACCTGAACCTGTGAAATTCCAAGTTCTTTTCCTACCTGTGTCTGTGTCTTTTCCGAAAAATATCGTAGATAGATCAGCTTTCTCTCGTCCTTATCCAGATTTTTCAGCAGTTCTTTCAATAGCAGATGATCTACAACTCTTTCTTCTGCCGCATCAGCCTGGCCGACTTTCTCCATCAATGACATTTCCTGTCCTTCTTTTTTACAGACAGGTCTGTGCAGTGATTCCACATCCGTACATGCATCCATTGCCATCGTCAGTTCTTCCGGTGCGACCTTTAAATCTTCTGCAATCTCTGCAACCGACGGCTCTCTTCCCAGCTCTTTTCCGAGCCTTTCCTGCGTCTGATACGCTTTGTATGACAGTTCTTTCAGTGAACGGCTGACCTTGATCATTCCGTCATCTCTCAGGAACCGCTTGATTTCACCGCTGATCAGCGGGACTGCATAAGTTGAGAATTTCACTTCAAAACTCAGATCGAACTTGTCAATTGCTTTCAGCAGTCCGATCGTTCCGATCTGGAACAGGTCTTCCATTTCTGTTCCGCGCCCTGCAAAACGTCTTACGATACACCAGACCAGTCCCGTATTTTCCTCCACAATCTGTGCTCTTGCTTCGTCATCCCCTTCGTGAGATTTCTGAATTAAAGCGATTGTGTGGTCCATATCTTTCGTCCTTTTCCGATTGTCTTTTTCATTTTCACAATGGTTCCTTTTCCCGGTTCGGAACTCACTTCAACCTGATCCATGAATGCTGTCATAAAAGAAAATCCCATTCCTGACCGGTCAAGTTCCGGCCTGGTGGTAAATAACGGCTCCATCGCTTTTGTCACATCTTCGATTCCTTTTCCATGGTCTTCCACTTCTATCTCCAATGTGTCTTCACAGGTTGTACATCGGAGGAATATCTTCTCCACCCGGCATTCATAGCCATGAATCACCGCATTCGTCACAGCCTCCGACACAGCCGTTTTTACATCTGCAACTTCCTCAACTGTCGGATTCAGTGATGTCATAAATGCTGCAACGGCAACTCTGGCAAATGATTCATTCGAGGAATAACTGTCAAAAATAATCTGCATTTCATTGGTATTTTCCATTTTATTTCTCCTCCTCATATATCTGCATGATTTTTGTTACCCCTGACATAGTCAGGATCTTACGGATCCGTTCGCTGGTATGTACCGCACAGACTTCGCCGCCCAGCATATAGATTTTACGGTAACGTCCCATGATCACTCCGATTCCCGAACTGTCACAGAATTTTGTATCTGCAAAATCAAAAATCACATACCGGATATGATTATGTTCAATCAGATGATCGGATTCCTTTCTTATCTCTTCCGCATTGTGATGATCCAGTTCCCCCGGTAAAAATATAGTCAGATAATTCTCCTGTACCTGATACTTCATGTTATAACTCCCCATTTACATCTTTCTATTATTTTGCATAGTGCATAAACCAAAAAAGGACATACACCTCTTACGTGTATATCCTTCTCTTTTTGTATTTCTGCCATTTCTATACCAGGACAATCCATATCCTAGTTATTATTCTTCTTACTCTTCTGTGCATTCTGCGTATCAAGTGCTTCCTGTGCATCGGTCGCAGCCTGTGTTCCCTCATGCTCTTCTATAATCTTCTGATAATACGCATTCGCCTTATCCTGCTCACCCTGTTTTTCATAAGACTGCGCAAGCAAAAGCATGGCTTCTCCATCCTGGTATCCCTCATCCATCTGTACCACCTGCTCCAGATTTGTTACCGCAGTGTCATAATTTGCCACTTGATAATTCTTCTGGGATGTTGCATACAGGCTTTCACAGACTTTTGGATAAATCTTCTCTGTTAAACTGTCATATTCTTCTTTTCCAGATGTGCCAAGTGTACCTGCATTAATCTTCAGCAGTTCTTCTGCCAGCGCAGAATTACTCATATCTCCGGTTGAATAATGCGATACAACCGTCATCAGTGACTCATAACTTGACTTTGTTACCTCTGCAGTCTGTTTCTGTTCCTCTGCAGCTTTGGTATCTGTACGGTATGTTTCCAGTTCTTTTTTCAGTGCACTAATCTGTGACTTCTGCGTCGCAATCTGATCACTGAACTTCACCGTCTGCTTGTTCACCTTGCTCTGTCTGGATGCAGATACTGCCGGCATGACCAGGAAAGCCATAACCGCAACTCCGACAGCTACACCAATTGCAATATTTATCATTGTGTGCAATCCGACATTATCCTTAAGACCGGATGCGACAGGCTGGATGATCGTTTCATTTCCGATATTATAAGTTACCGTCTGTCTTCTTTTTTTCTTCTTTCCCGTATCTTTATCATCGACCAGGCGCACATTCCTTGACTTCCGCACCTGATTCAGTTCATGCATGTAACGCATGGTGATATCATCTGTCTTGTCCAGCTTGTGTGCGATCCGGATATTCTTTCTCGCCTCGGAATACTGTTCATCCATAATGTAAAGCAGTGCCAGAAGCTGATATGCTTTCACATATGTCGGATGCATCTCAATTGCTTTCTTAAGCTGGAGTACAGCCAGATCCTCACAGCGCTGGTAACAGTAATCCAGTGCCTGATTGTATCTTTTGATCGCCTGATTGATCTGATCCAACTCGTCTTTTTTCTCTTTTATCTTTATAATATAATAATTGGCAATGTTCTCTTTCGGCTGGAGATTCTTGCTTAACACCCATTCCGTCAGTGCTTCTACCACATCACCTCTTCCGTAATAGACAAGTCCCAGAAGATTTCTCGATGCGATGTTATCTCTGTTATATTGTAAACTCTTTTTCAGCGATGTGATTGCTCCGGTCAGATCCCGGATGTTCGCTCTTTTAAGCCCGTCATTATACCAGTAGTTCGACTGATACGCCAATTTTGTTGTATAATCCATATACTTCCCTCTATATTTCCGTTACTGTTCATACAGCGCTGAGACTTTCCATTCCGGAATTCTTCCCTGTGAACTGTAACCGCTTTTCTTTGCCGCAGTTTACTGTGGATCGTCCTGCTTCGTCTGTTCGATCACTTCTCTTAAAAGATCTGTCATATCTGTCAGATCATCCTGGTAAATCGCATCTCCCAGTTCCTCTACTTCCAGACTAGGCTGGAATTTCTTTAATTCTTCTTCAAAATCAAGCATCTATGGCACCTCCTGCCAGTAACTTTTTTATCATCCCTACAAGGTATAATGAACCAAGACAGTATATCTCTCCTGACTCCCCCCGTTTATCCAGTGCCGTTCTGACGGCATCTTCCAATCGTTCTTTACAATACACCGGTCTGTCTGTATACCGGCGGAAGATATCTGCAAGTTCCTCAACCGGAACACCTCTCTCGTCTTCGATCTGTGTGACGATATATGCTTTCACATCCAGATTCCCGCACAGGTATTCTATCATCTCATCGTACTTCTTATCCGATACTGCGGAAAATAATAATATCATCTCACCGCGTTCAGACTCATCCAGTGCCTTTACGCTTTCTACAAATGCCTGCATTGCACCCGGATTATGCGCACCGTCTACCGTGATATGTGCTCCGATCCGTTCCATACGTCCTTCCCAGTGAAGCTGTGCAAGTACCTGTTTCCACCGGTCCATATGTATCTCTTCTCCCGCAAGCAGATATTCCGACGCTTCCAGTGCAAGTTCTGCATTCATCGCCTGATAGCATCCGCACATCGGCACCTGAAAGATAACATCTTTATCATACGCACTCCGTCTGGAAAATGCAATATATTTCCGGTGAACTTCCCGGATTTCATACGCATGATTCGTGACTTCTCTACAATATACGCCCAGTTCTTCTCCCTTTGTCCGGATTACTTCTGCCGCTTCTTTATTACTTCCGTCAAAGAATACCGGAACTTTTGGCTTAATGATTCCGGCTTTTTCAACTGCGATCTTCCTGATCGTATCACCAAGAATCGCCGTATGATCCAGACTGATAGACGTAATGATGGACAGTGCCGGCTTCTCAACCGCATTTGTTGCATCCAGTCTTCCGCCCAGTCCGGTCTCCAGGATAATATATTCTACATCTGTTTCTGCAAATGCAGTCATCCCCATTCCGAATAAAAATTCAAAATAAGACGGATGTTCGATTCCATCTTCCACCATCCGGCGGACTGTTTTTAAAACCTTACGGAATACTTCAAGAAATGTCTTATTATCTATCTGTACATTATCCATCCGTATCCTTTCATTTACAGATACAAGATGAGGGGATGTAAAGAACCCGGTTCTCTTCCCCTCTGCCATAAGTATGGCCTGTAAGTATGCACATACAGACCCTTTTCCATTGGTTCCGGCAACGTGGACGATTTTCCTGTCCACTGCCGGATTTCCTAATCTTTTTAAAAATAATTTTGTGTGCTCCAGCGTATGTTTTTTTGTAAATTTCGGAATTTCTTCGATATATGCGGCTGCCTCTTCATATGTGAACACTTCTGGTTCTTTTTTATTTAACATCATATTCCTGATCCACCCAAGATTTGTTCTTATCGGTTGCTGTACCTTCCTGTTTTACAAGCTGTCCGTTCTGATAAATATATTTATCGGACATCCGGAAGATTGTATCACTGGAACCAACCTGTCCGACCTGTATTACATCTCCGTCTTGCAATTCTGTCTCTGATAGATTAATACGTGTATTATTCAGGAAACTGCTCTTCTGCTTTTCTCCATTCACATATACGCGGCTGTATTTTGTAAAGTTCTCGCCGTACAGACTATATCCGCTGCTAAGCTGCGGAACAATACTGCTCAATGACACATCACGGATTCCCATTACCATATGCCCTTCCGCGATCGGAGGATGATTGTTATAAACATACTGCTTTCCATACAGGATATCATACTGCAAAAGTTCCAGGTCTGAAAGATAATTCTTCGTTCCTTTTCTCTGCTGATGGTAATTGAACACTGTACCGGAATGAATATCCAGTCTGTTCAGGATCTCTGACATCAGCTGGTAAGCAGGAATATTCTTGTCCTGTTTCTGAAGTCCGACATTATCCCAGATTACATAATTTGTATTATATAAATAACGGCTCTTTAAGTCTTCTGCTTTCAGCCCCATGGTTGGAAGATGATCCCCATAAAATACAACTACAGACGGTTCCTTTCTTGCTTCCACTGCCTTGATCAGATCACCAACAAACTGATCCATCTCATAGACCTGATTCACATAATATTCCCATTTATTTTTTAGTGCTTCATCTTCAATTCCTTCAACCTTGATCTTTGGATTTTCGATCAACTGCGTCTCCGGATAGTTTCCATGTCCCTGGACACTGACAGTGAATACAAAGTCTTCCTGATCTGATGTATCCATGGCTTCCATGATATGCTGTGTCAGGATCTCATCCTTCGCCCAGCCGTTTTCTGTCGTCTGAAGGACATTCATGAACTCCTTACTGGTAAATGTATCAAATCCCATATTGTTAAAGACATTGGCACGACTATAGAAGTTACCTGTATTATCATGCAATGCATGTGTCCCGTATCCAAGTGCGGCAAGTGCGGTTGCAGCACTCTCTGTCGGATGTTTCTTCGAGTATGTCTTATATGGATATTCTCCCGGTCCGAAGTAACGGAGATTCATTCCTGTCAGTACTTCAAACTCTGTATTTGCCGTACCGGCTCCCACCGACGGTACCTTGAAATATCCGGATGAATAATTCTGGTATAAATTATGCAGGTTTGGACACGCATCTTCAGATGTGGTAAAGAACTCTGCATTTGCCACATCAAAATATGACTCCAGCTGTACTACAATAATATTCGGAAGTTCATCGGAAGAACGGCTTGTTGTGCTCTTATTCAGCTCTTCGTTTTTATTGATCTTTGCCATTTTTTTCTTTGTGTACCCGTTTGGCTCACTGATTCCGGTATTGAACAGACTCGCCGAAAAACAATATGGAAGACCGTAATCTTCATAGGCAAATGCAATATTTCCAAAATACGTAGATACTACTCTTTTATCTATTGCCGCATTCGTGACAAATGTGTAAAGTATGCAGCACACAACAATTCCCAGCAGCGATGCTACGTGGTGTACCTTTCCTGTATACTGTCCGCCGCGTCTCCACATCGAGACCAGCCAGACCACAAGCGCAGCTGCTCCGATAGCGATCACAACGACTTCAAAGCCATTACAATAGTTATTGATCAGTGCGATTCCGTCTCCTGCGATCTTAAGATCCTGTGCATTAAACGGTGTGACCCTCTTTAGCAGAATATATCCGTTGGCAATTCCGAGGATAATCCACAATGCGCTGATAATGATACGGACAAATATCCTTCGCTTGAACAGATATACAATAGAAAAGGTTACGAAGATCATAAACGCATTGTACAAAAATACCAACGGTGTTCCTGTCATATAGTTCCAGGCAGCAGCGAGCGAATGTCTGGAAATTGCTTCTATTGTAAAGTTAATGATGCACGCAAGCAGTGCATGAAATATCAAAGAGAATCGGTTCATGAATGCATAGACCGGCTGCATCTTCTTTGCAAATGCACTGTTACGTCTTGCTTCCAGTATTCTCTCGCGTCGTTCATGTCTGCCTTTCCAGTATGCAATGACATCCTCTTTCTTCAAATTTCTTATTTTGCGGATTTTTCCCTTGATATCCGGTTTCCTTAACTGAAATTTTTTCATATAATCCCCTTTGATATCTAATCCGCAGCTATCCTGTTACCGATAACTGCGGAAATATATGGTTGTCTATAGGTTTTGATATTTATAACTTTCTTCTCTTAAGACTGTTTTGCTTTTAATCCTTCCAGCCTTTCTTTTACCTGAGCCATCATCTGCTGATAAGTTTCCAGTTTTTCTCTTTCTTCCTGAACCTTTGCAGCCGGTGCTTTACTTACAAATTTTTCGTTGTTCAGCATTCCGTTTGAACGTGCGATCTCTTTTGTCAGTCTTTCCTCTTCTTTTGTCAGACGTTCGATCTCCTGTTCAAAGTCGATCAGCTCTTCCAGTGGAAGATATACCGTTGCATCCGGAACTACAATAGATACTGCGTCTTCCGCAATGCCTTCTGTCGTCTTCTGAAGTACCAGTTTGTTCAATGCTGCCATATTCTGAGCTGCATTACTTAACATTGCAAGTCCTGATCCGAGCTGTTCATCTTCACATACAACATAAGCAGTTGCTTTTCTTGAATTTGGAACATTCATCTCTGCACGTACATTACGGATACTGCGGATGATCTCTTTGTAGTGATCAACAATGTTCTCTGCAATTGGGAAGTTCCAGTCTTTTTCATATACCGGCCAGTCAGACATCATCAGTGACTCTTCTTCCGGTACCAATTTGCTGTATATTTCTTCTGTAACGAACGGCATATATGGATGAAGCAGTTTCAATGATTTTTTCAATACTTCTTTTAATGTCCATAATGCATCGTTTGCCCCCTGTGGATCTTCCTCTGCATGATAGATACGGTATTTTGCAATCTCAATGTACCAGTCACAGAACTCATCCCACAAGAAGTCGTATATCTTGGAAAGTGCGATACCAAGTTCGAACTTGTCCATATTTTCTGTTACATCTTTTACAAGGTTGTTGCACTTGGACATGATCCATCTGTCAGCCGGACGGACAGTAAAGTCAGCCGGTTTTTTCAGTTCTTTATCGCCCAGATTCATCATAATAAATCTGGAAGCATTCCATACTTTATTTGCAAAGTTACGGCTTGCTTCTACACGTTCATTATAGAAACGCATATCATTACCAGGTGCATTACCTGTCATTAATGTCATACGAAGTGCATCTGCACCATACTGATCGATGATCTCCAACGGATCGATACCATTTCCAAGGGATTTACTCATCTTGCGTCCCTGTGAGTCACGGACCAGACCATGGATAAATACTGTATGGAACGGTGCTTTTCCAGTATGTGCATATCCTGAGAATACCATACGGATTACCCAGAAGAAGATAATATCATAGCCTGTTACCAGAACATCTGTCGGATAGAAGTAATCCAGATCCTCTGTCTTATCCGGCCATCCGAGTGTTGAGAATGGCCACAGTGCTGAACCGAACCATGTATCCAGTGTATCTTCATCCTGTGTAAAATGTGTGCATCCGCATTTCGGGCATTTCTCCGGTGCGCCGTGTCCAACTACTACTTCACCACACTCGTCGCAGTAATAAGCCGGAATTCTGTGTCCCCACCAGATCTGACGGGAAATACACCAGTCACGGATATTCTCAAGCCAGTGCAGGTAGATCTTATTGAAACGTTCCGGAACGAATCTTAAGTCGCCGTTCTTGATCGCTTCAATCGCTGGTTTTGCAAGGTCTTCCATCTTAACGAACCACTGCTGCTTGATCATTGGCTCTACGGTTGTGTGGCAGCGGTCATGTGTTCCTACATTATGTGAATGTGGAACCACTTTTACCAGGTATCCCTGCTCTTCCAGATCAGCTACCATCGCTTTTCTTGCTTCGTAGCGTTCCATTCCGGCGTATTTTCCACCGTACTGCTCGTTGATCGTTGCATCATCGTTCATGATGTTAATCTCTGGCAGGTTGTGACGTTTTCCAACTTCGAAGTCGTTCGGGTCATGTGCCGGTGTAATCTTAACCGCACCTGTTCCGAACTCTTTGTCTACATAGTAATCGGCAACGATTGGGATTTCTCTGTCTGTCAGAGGCAGTTTACACATCTTTCCTACGATGTCTTTGTATCTTTCATCATCCGGATGAACTGCGATCGCAGTATCTCCAAGCAATGTCTCCGGACGTGTCGTTGCGATCTCCAGATAGTCATCTGTTCCAACGATTGGATACTTGATATGCCAGAAGAATCCGTCCTGCTCCTCATGTTCAACCTCTGCATCAGAAAGAGAAGTCTTACATACCGGACACCAGTTGATGATTCTGGAACCTTTGTAAATATATCCTTCGTTATATAATTTGATGAATACTTCTTCTACCGCCTTGGAACATCCTTCGTCCATTGTAAAACGCTCTCTGTCCCAGTCGCAGGATACACCTAATTTTTTAAGCTGTCCCTCGATCGTTCCGGCATATTCTTCTTTCCACTGCCATGTTCTTTCCAGGAATTTCTCTCTTCCTAATTCTTTCTTGTCAATTCCTTCTTCTTTTAACTGGTTTGTAACCTTAACTTCTGTCGAGATAGCTGCATGGTCTGTTCCCGGAATCCAGAGTGCATTGTATCCCTGCATTCTCTTATAACGGATCAGAATATCCTGCAGTGTATTATCAAGGGCATGTCCCATATGAAGCTTACCTGTAATGTTCGGTGGCGGCATTACTGTGGTAAATGGTTTCTTACTTCTGTCAACTTCGGCGTGGAAATATTTGTTATCACACCATTTTTCATATAACTTTGCTTCAATCGCTTTGGGATTGTAAGTCTTTTCCAGGTTTTCGCTCATAGTTTCCTCCTCATTTCACACTTTTTTCACATTTTTTTATTACATGAAAAAACCCTTTACATTACGTAAAGGGCGATTGTAGTCGCGGTACCACCTTCATTATACAGGAAAACTCTTTCCCATATATCTCATCTTATTCTTTAACGGGAACGACTCCGGGATGAACTACTACCGTCTTATCATATATCTCAGGTTCACTCATCCGGCTCCGAAGCTACCTTCCTACGTCTCGTATTCCTTAAGTGTCTCTCAGCCGATGGATCACTCTCTCTGGTATGGACGAACTTACGTGTACTCCTCTTCATCAATGCCTTTACGTATAAACTACTGAATATGATAGCCATCGAATCCCCATTTGTCAAGGATTTTAGGGATTTTTCAGAAACTCTTAAGGAGTTACACCAGACCGAAACATTTCATGATGAAAAGCCATCCCGTTAACGTAAATGCACTGCACATCGTCGTCAGCATAACTACACTTGATGACACGACACCTTCATGTCCCATATTCTTAGCCATGACATAACTGCTGACCGTGGTTGCTGAACCAAGCATGACTAAGATTGCGATCAGTTTCTCTCTCCTGAATCCGATTACTACCGCAAGCGGCATGAACACTGCTACAAATCCCACTAATTTGATAAATGTGGCGATCACGGTCGGTTTGATCTTGCCAAACGCTTTCTTAATATCAAAGGTTGCTCCCATTGCCATCAGTCCCATCGGTGTTGCTACGCCGCCGATACTGCTGACCGCCTTATGTAAGATCACAGGCATCGGAAGTTTCAGCGCTGACCATAACAGACCTGCTGCAATACCGATGATGATCGGATTCGTAATGATACCGGTCAATGTTTTTTTGAGCAGTGCTTTATCCATACCATTTTGTCCCGGCTTGAAAAATGACAGCACAACCACCGCCATAATATTATAAAGCGGTACACTTCCTATGATCATAAGTGGTGCCTGTCCGGAATTACCATAGATATTCTGGATAAATGCAATTCCAAGAAGCGCCGCACTGCTCCGGTAAGCCGCCTGGATAAATTCTCCCTGGATGCTTCTGTCTTTCAACAGGCAGGAGATTCCAATTGCGATCGTGATACTGATCAATGTGATAATAAAACAGAAAATTACGAATTTCGTATCCCACGCTTCCTTGATATCTACGACCGCCAGATCGCCGAATAATAATACCGGCAGTGGTATCCGGAAGACGAATTTGTTCATCTTATTGGCAAACTCTTCGTCCATCCACCCAATCTTATTGAAAAACAGTCCCAATACCATCATTAAGAAAATGGGAACTGTTGCATTTAAACTAAACACCAGACTGTCCATTATACTATATCCTCTCTTGCTTTGATATCAGAAAATATCTGACTCCTTATTCCAGATATTTTCTGATTTCAAAATATGCTTCATAGAGCTGCTCATACGATGTTCTGCAGTTTGCCGGACTGGTGGATGGTAACCCGATTGCCATAATCCCAGTCTTCGGATAACAGAACTTCTTATATAATTGGAACGCTTTCGTTCCCGTCGTAAAGATTGCTTTGATATCAGCACATTCAAGTATCCTGCTCATATCATTCGGCTGTGGATTGCGGATACTGCTGTCATCTGCTCCTTTGATATCACATCCCGCCAACACATCCCATACTGCAATACCATTTCTTAATGCAAATGTAATCTTATCTTCTCTTGTCTCCGGATATGCTTCTCCACAGACATCCGATACAACTTTCCAGAATCTGTTTCTTGGATGGCCGTAGTAGAAGCCGGCTTCACGGGATTTCGGAGACGGCATGGTTCCGAGCATCAGGATTTTGGAATGTTCATTGTAGATTGGTTCGAAATTGTGGATGATATGTTGTGTTTCCATGTTTGAATCAGCTCCTGTCTTCAATCTTTTAGCTTTTTATCTGTCATCTTTCCAGCTCACGATCAGCCCTGCAAGCAGGAATACCACTCCTGCTCCGGCAGAGATACATCCCATCCAAAGGAATGCCTTCAAATTCACATCAATCGTACGTCCAAGTGTTCTGTCCGTCAGTAAGCTGAGTACCTTATTTCCCATAAGTCCGATTCCCGGCGCAAAGACAACACCGCAGATCAGACCTTCTACACCAAGTGAAAAGAGACCTCTGTATCTTGGATAGCCCAGTAGAATCGTCAGAACCGCAAGAATCAGGATTGCTGCTCCCGCTGCCACACGGCACGGCATAGACAATAATATGGTATAAAGCTTTGCAACTTTTCCCTGCACCGTACTGGTATCGTTCATATTGTCATACAGGTTTGAAGCATAGCTGTTCAGCACATCCTGCACATCAACCAGTTCTTCTTTCAACTGCTGTTTCATCATTGCCAGCATATCGTCATTTAATTCCGGATTCGTATCCTTAATTTCCTGCATACTGTCATCCAGAATCCGATTCAGTTCTTTTGTTACATCTACGTCTTTGTATGCTTTTCCGCTGGAAAGATCCTCTGTTATCTCGTTCATGACCTTTTGTGTAATTGCCTGTACTTCTCCGTTTTTCTCGATCTTGTTCTGTATCTTTGCGATCCATTCCGTATCATCCGCTCCTGCATAACCGAATACCGCATCCATCATCCGGTGTGAAATTGCAGTATCGACTCCTGCCTGACTGATTGCATCCACCAATACCTTTTTTGCCAGAAAACTTGATCCCAATACCGTTACACTTATGATAAACAACAGTCCGATCAGTACATTTAATATTCTTTTTCCAATTCCCATAATTGTTTCCTTTCCTTTTTATTTATGCTGCCACACTACATTCCAAAGTTTCCAATGAATTTATTGTCTACTCTTATTAATTAGTATGATATACTATATGGAGATGATTATCAACAACCAGCAATTAAAGGACAACTATAAATGAATACAGATAACCAAAATCAAAAAAGTTTCATTGATAAATTACACAAGGAACATGCACTTACCAAAGAAGAATGGATCACACTGATCGAGGGACGCACTCCGGAACTTTCCGAATATCTCTTTTCCCTGGCACGCAAAGAGCGCCACCGCTATTACGGACACGACGTCTACGTGCGCGGACTGATCGAATTTACCAACTATTGTAAAAATGACTGTCTCTACTGCGGCATACGGAAAAGCAATGGAAACGCACACCGGTATCGTCTGTCAGAAGAAGACATCCTGAATTGTTGTAAAGAAGGATATGACCTTGGCTTCCGTACCTTTGTCTTGCAAGGTGGAGAAGACGGATATTATACAGATGAACGCATCATCCATCTGATCCGAATGATCAAAGAGCAATATCCCGACTGCGCCATCACCCTCTCCATCGGTGAAAAATCAAAAGAAAGTTGCCAGGCCTACTTCGATGCAGGCGCCGACCGTTATCTTCTGCGTCATGAAACTTATAATCACGAACATTACAGACAGCTTCATCCATCAAACCTTAGTCCCGGCCACAGACAGCAGTGTCTGCGTAACTTAAAGGACATCGGTTATCAGGTCGGCTGCGGATTCATGGTGGGATCGCCTTATCAGACACCGGAACATCTGGCGGAAGATATGCTTTTCATGAAAGAACTGAATCCACACATGATTGGAATCGGTCCGTTCATCCCACACCATGATACCCCATTTGCCGGAGAAGCTGCGGGAACACTGGAGCTTACCTTATATATGCTTGGTCTGATTCGTCTGATGATTCCAAAGGTTCTGCTTCCGGCCACAACTGCACTTGGAACCATCCATCCGAAAGGACGTGAACTCGGAATCCTTGCCGGAGCCAATGTCGTAATGCCAAATCTCTCACCGACGGAAGTCCGGAAAGATTATCTTCTATATGATAATAAGATCTGTACCGGAGATGAATCCGCCCAGTGCAGACATTGTCTGGAAATGCGGATGAAATCCGTTGGATATCAGGTTGTAACAGACCGTGGAGATTCCCTGAATATTTAATCATTGAAACGATACCGCAGATTCATACAGTTTTAACATTTTTATATGGTCAGCTTTACACATAGCTGTCAGAAAGCGAGGAATACATCATGAGTTTAAACAACACCCCCTCTTCAGAACGTACACATATCGGAATCTTTGGCAGGCGTAATGCCGGAAAATCAAGCCTGATCAATGCACTTACCGGACAGAATCTGGCAATCGTATCCGATGTACGCGGAACCACGACCGATCCGGTGTTCAAAGCCATGGAACTACTTCCGCTTGGTCCGGTTGTCATGATTGACACTCCAGGTCTCGATGACACAGGAGAACTCGGAAAACTTCGTATCCAGAAAGCCTATCAGGTCTTGAACAAGACAGATATTGCTGTACTTGTAGTTGATGGAACCACCGGAATCACCCCACAGGACAATGCAATTCTTACACGTATACAGGATAAAAAAATCCCTCTCCTGCTCGTCCTCAATAAAGCTGATCTGGTATCCGAACATGTACACCAGGAAATGATCGTATCCACACACCTGAAATATAAGATTCCTTTGGAAAATATTCTGTGGACCAATACCACAGAACATCTTCATATTCATGAACTGAAGGAACGGCTCGGATCTCTGGTTCCTTCTGAGGATTCTTCCAGATTCATTGTGCGTGATCTTGTAAAACCCGGGGATTTTGTCGTGCTGGTGGTTCCGATCGACTCGGCGGCACCAAAGGGAAGACTGATTCTTCCGCAACAGCAGACAATCCGTGATCTTCTCGATGCCGGTACAACTGCCATTGTGGTAAAAGAGACGGAACTTAAGAGCACTCTGGACTCACTGGGCAAAAAACCTGCGCTTGTGATCACCGACAGTCAGGTTTTCTCAAAGGTGTCAAAAGATACCCCGGATACGGTTCCTCTCACCTCCTTTTCCATCCTTTTTGCAAGATACAAGGGGAATCTGGAAACCGTTGTCAGAGGCGCACGTGCATTAGACACACTGGAAGACGGAGATACCATTCTGATCAGCGAAGGCTGCACCCACCATCGTCAGTGTGACGATATCGGTACTGTCAAACTGCCTCGCTGGGTATGCGAATATACCGGAAAAGACGTGTCCTTTGAATTTACCAGCGGAACCGAATTTCCTCTGGATCTGACCCGATATAAGATGATCATCCATTGTGGTGGATGTATGCTGAACGAGCGTGAGATGAAATACCGCCTGAAATGTGCCGATGATGCAGATATCCCGATCACAAATTATGGCACTGCGATTGCATACATGAAGGGAATTCTGGAACGGAGTATCGAGATATTCCCACAATTACGAAAATAAACGAACGCTTTATATATAAAGGAGATTTTTTATGCAGATCAGAAAAGCGACAATGAATGACCTCCCGGATATCCTTGCAATCTATGCCTATGCCCGGGAATATATGAAAGAACATGGAAACCCTGACCAGTGGAAGGACAACTATCCTCCGTTAGAACTGACTACACAGGACATCCGTTCCGGCTGCTTACATGTCTGTATCATCCGGGCAAATGACCGGGAACGGATTGGCGGTGTATTCTATTTTCATCCGGAAGAAGATCCCGATTATCTGAACATTGACGGTTCCTGGTTGAATTCCTGCCCTTATGCCGTTGTTCACAGAGTTGCCACAGCACCGGACACGAAAGGCATTGCCACCTTCTGCCTAAACTGGGCTTATGAACAGTTTCCGAATATTAAGATTGATACACACGATGATAATATCCCGATGCAGCATCTGCTCGCCAAATTAGGCTTCACATGCTGTGGGCATACTACATTGAAAAGCGGTGATAGCCGCCTGATCTATCAGAAAGCTGAATAAACTCAGCAGAGCAGCAGTTACACAGGGATAATTTTTTTGAATTTTACTGTGCTAACATTTTCTCAACCTCTTCTATCGGAAGTCTTATTACTCACTTTAGATTTCCTATAGATTATCTTAAGATTTTTCATATTTTCTTTAGCTCTATAACACAAATTAGAAACATTTACCATGTATTATATAATCATCAACAACAAAGAAGTCACTCAGGTATCAGAAATATGAAGCAGCTTTTATCTGATCTGGCTTCGCCTAAAAAAACCTTCGGTTATTTAATAAAAGACAACAACCGAGTTTATATATATCATTTTTCTTTTTCATAACTTTTTTCCTTTTGGGCATCCGGTGTGGATGCCCATTTTTAATACTGGCATACGGACAAGCATCTGCTATTCTTTAGCCTTTTCCAGCGAATAACTCTCTATTTTCACTTTCCTGTTTAAGATTCCCTTCTCCCAGATCATCAGATGAATCTGATAACCGATACTGTCTTTTGCAATCTCGAATGGTTCTTCTCTTAAAATAACAGAATCTTTTCCTTCCTTTTGCAATTGCTGTATTGTTCCGGCACTGCAGGATAACAGCAGTAATTAAGCGGCTGAAAATCCACCAGCATCGCAAGCTTTCGTTCCTCTGGTGTACAGTATTCCCCTCCCAGATAATCATACTTGTCTCTCATGATTGCCAGACGGTATTCCAGCTGCCGCAGATATTCATAATCCTTCATCCAGAAATGTCCGATCTCCCCATAATTATACAGATGGACATCTGTCAGCAGATCTTCGAAAAATATCGTGACGACTGAATCTCCCTGATGGACCACAAGAATGTACTCCATATCTTCAAAACTCATCGATGCCGATATCTCTCCTTCATAGTCCGGTCTGTATTCCCCTGTCATTCTGGCATTGTGAAATACAAGAAAGCTTTCCACCGCATCATTCATCAGATATACCAGTCGGATATCCGATTGCCCTGAAATTGATCGCTCCGGAAAAATCAGCTCAAACTGTTCCTGTTCCAGAAGCTCTTGCAGCATTACAAATGCATCCACTATTCTTTCTCTCCTTCATTCGCCTCTTCAACCACAACTTCCGGTTCCACTTCCCCATGATCTTCTACATAATCAAATCGCAATACCGCCTGCGGCCAGTTCAAACTGATCCTTGCATTCTTCTGCTTTTCTTTTCCGGCTTTCTGAATCAGCTCCAGAAGTTCTTCCAAAACAGCTTTCGTCAGATAACCGCCCCGCCAGTGAAACGTAAATACTCTTCCTTTTTTTGCGGTCTGTAATGCTCTTCTATATACATCTTCTGTCTTTGTAAACGACAGTTTCTTCTCTTTATAATAGAAATGGTCCCCTTCTTCGCACTTTGGTGCCGGAGCGATCAGCGGCTCATGATCTCTGAAAATGCTTTTATCATCCAGATTGAAATAGTCGTAGCGGATTTCTTTTTTGTCATTTCCGAGTGTATTGTCAAATGTCGCATCCAGATGATAATAATTTCCACCAATTCTCACAATGTTCCAAGTATGACGGTATTTGATTCCTTTCTCCGGATTGTTACCGCAGACTGCGATCATACACCAGATCCCGAGTGCATCGCACAGCACTTTCACTGATTTTGCAATTCCTTCACAGACCCCAACACCCTGTCCGAGCGGTCCGATGATCTCATGGGAATATGGCTTTTTTAATTTATCATAGTGTACATTTTCACAGATGAAATCATGTACATATTTTTCCTTTTCCCATTCGGATTTATCTTTTACCGGTCTTGCAAGCTTTTCTACTCTGGACTTCAGTGCTTTCTGATGTTCCTTTATTTTGTTTTTATCAAATAAATATTCCGGGATAAAAATGAAATTGGGCGAATCCGGATAATACTTGTACTTATACCCGGTTGCCCAGAAGATTTCCGGATGATCCAGACGCAGGCGGAAGAATACATTATAAAGTTCCTCCGCCTCCATTCCTGGAATCTGTATTGAATCTGAGATTTCAAGCAGTCCCTGCCGGATGGCATGATAGGCTGTCTGCTGTACTTTGTTCATCTTGCTATAATAATATGGTTCCACGATCATCTCTCCATTTTTATCTTTTTAAATCTGAACCCATTATAGCAAATTTTCACATATTTTGTATATTTCATATCCATTATGTATTTTGTAACGGTTGCAAATTTTATATAGATTCTACATTTTTCGTCGCCACAATATCCACACCGGTACCGGCCACATCCTTCACTAGCACATCTCCGATATGTATCGGTGCCGGAACTTCCACACTCTTCAGTGCTTTCACACATTCAAAGATTTTTCCTTTCGGAATATCTTCCTTTGTCTTCACCGATACCATATCCGCATCACCGCCGGATACTCTTACCGTAGACGTTACGATTCTGGTCGGATTGGTCACTTCTTTTCTTGCATATACGTCTCCTCGTTTGCAGGTATTTCCTGTTACACTGATCACTTCGCCGGCTTCCATTGTCACGATCAAAGGGCAGCCCATCGGACAGCCGATACATGTCAGTTCTCTCGTTATTACTGTTCCCATCCTCTACGCCTCCTCTATCTTTACTGTAATTGTCTTCAGACCCGGATACTTCATAAGCTGTTCTTTCGTAAGTTTAATCTGCTCCATCTCTCCCGGTGCAACAACCGGACGTTTCTTATGTATCACACGTTCTTCATCAAAATATACACTTACATAACAGTTCTTGTATACACCGCCCACACGGAAGCGCACCGTAAGATTCTCATCCATATGAACCGGATTAATGGTACTTGGAACTGTATAACGCACGCCTTCTACCGGATTCAATACAATCTCCGCTGCCTCTTCCCTACTATGCTTATCTCTATCGTCGGTATCTGCCTGTAAATTCTTTACATATTCTGCTGCATTTCTTCCCGCAGTCTTCGCTTCTTCCGACACAAAATCCACCAGGTCATGTACATGCAGTACATTTCCACATGCAAATACACCTTCGATATTAGTCTCCAGGCTTTCATTGACTTTCGGTCCGGATGTCACAGGATTCATATCTACGCCCATACCTCTGGATATCTCATTTTCCGGAATCAGTCCGCAGGAAAGTAATAACGTATCACAAGTGTATTCTTCTTCTGTTCCCGGAACCGGCTTTCCTTTACCGTCCACTTCTGCCAGTGTGATTCCTTCAACTCTTTCTTTTCCTTTGATATCTACAACCGTGTGGCTTAATTTCAAAGGAATATCATAGTCATTCAGGCACTGTACGATATTACGCTTTAAACCACCGGAATATGGCATCAGTTCTGCTACAACTTTGACCTTTGCACCTTCCAGTGTCATACGTCTTGCCATGATCAGCCCGATATCGCCAGAGCCTAAGATTACAACTTCTCTTCCCGGCATATACCCTTCCATATTGACCAGCCGCTGCGCTGTTCCTGCTGAATAAATGCCTGCCGGACGATACCCCGGAATGTTCAATGCACCTCTGGAACGCTCACGGCATCCCATAGCCAGGATGACTGCACCTGCCTGTATTTCAAATAATCCTTCTTCCCTGTTCATCGCTGTTACAATTTTATCTGAGCTGATGTCCATAACCATCGTATGTAATTTGTATTCGATTCAAAGATCCGTTACCTGTTTGATGAATCTTCCGGCATATTCCGGTCCTGTCAGTTCCTCTTTAAATGTATGAAGACCGAAACCATTATGAATACACTGATTCAGAATTCCACCCAGTTCTTTATCTCTTTCCAGGATCAGAATATCCTGAATCCCATTTTCTCTTGCTGATACGGCCGCCGCAAGTCCTGCCGGACCTCCGCCAATAATTACTATATCGTATGTTTTCATAATCTATCTTCCTTTTTCTATTACAGCTGGTCCTTATTCGTTCCTGTGATAATTTGGGATTTTCCGCCGGATTTCGTGATCTCTGACATCGGAATATTCAGTTCTCTTGCCAGTATCTCCATCGTTCTAGGGGAACAGAAACCGGCCTGGCACCGCCCCATACCTGCTCTGGTTCTGCGCTTTACGCCGTCTAATGACTTTGCTCCAAGCGGCCTATGGATTGCATCGATAATCTCACCTTCTGTGATCATCTCACATCGGCAGATAATATTACCGTATGCCGGTTTCTCTTTGATCAATGTCACTCTTTCTTCTTTAGTCAGAGTGTTTGGATCCAGGATTCCTTTTCTTGTTGCAATGAAATTTTCTTTTTCTTCCAAATGAAGCTTTTCTTTCAAAATTCCCGCAACCATCTCACCGATTGCCGGACTACTGGTAAGTCCCGGAGATTCAATTCCTGCACAGTCAATAAATCCTTTCGCATTTTCTACTTCTTCTATGATAAATTCATGTCCTTCTTCATGTGCACGAAGTCCTGCAAATGAAGTAATTACCTGACGCATCGGTATATCTTTTACATTCTGTCCTACTTTTGTAAGTACCTGATCCAGTCCTTCTCTTGTCGTATTCGTTCCTTCTTTTTCTTCTATATCGATCGCTGTCGGTCCAAGAAGGAGATTGCCGTGTGCAGTCGGTGTAACCAGAATTCCTTTTCCGAATTCATTTGGCAGAGCAAATATTGTCTTGCTCACATGTACGCCTGCTGTTTTATCCAACAGACAATAGTCACCTCTTCTTGGTGTGATGTGTATCTTCTTTTCACTGACCATATTGTGGAATTTGTCTGCATAAACACCGGCCGCATTCACCACATATTTCGTCTTGAATACACCCTGATTCGTGTGAATTTCCCAGATATCATCCTTTTTTTCCAATCTCTGTACTTTTGTATCAAATTTGAATTCCACACCATTTTCACAGGCATTTTCTGCCATCGCAATATTCAATCCAAATGGACATACGATTCCGGCTGATGGTGCATAAAGTGCTGCATATACATTATCTACAATATTCGGCTCCATTTCGAGCACTTCTTCTCTGTTCAGGATCTGAAGTCCCGGCACGCCATTTGCCACTCCTCTGTCGTATAACACCTGCAATTTATCCATATCTTCTTCTCTCAGACAAATTACCAGCGAACCAACTCTCTGAAATGGGAAATCCAGTTCTTTCGATAACTGTTCCATCATTGCATTTCCGCGGACATTTAACTTTGCCATCAATGATCCTTCTTTTGCATCATATCCTGCATGTACAATTCCACTGTTGGCTTTTGACGTTCCACAGCAGACATCTTCTTCTTTTTCTAATACACATACCTTTGCTTTATAACGGGACAACTCCCTTGCTGCTGCCGAGCCTGAGACTCCGCTTCCAATTATTATCACATCATACATATTTTTATCTCTCCTTATCTAATATCTGTATGATTTTTTTTAAAAAAAGCCTGACAAGTAAACGCATCACGAATATGCGGTTATCCTGTCAGGCTCTCTTCTCTCACGCCTCTTGTTCTATTTTCTTTGTCATTTTACCACGGAATAGCACCAAAAAGCAATACCGCAGCAACAGCTCCTATTACCGGACCTATTAATTCCCCCCTTTTTTCTATCTGTCTTTATTCAGTTTTTAATCTTCTTTTCCCTTTGTCCCCGAAATAAATTTATAGCTGACGCTATATTTTCTTGTCTCCGGAGTGTCTTCTGTGACTTTATATCCACACACAGTACACACTCTTTCTCTCTTCGCACGCGACACGTCAGACCAGTCGACAAATGTGTGTACTGACTGTTGTATGTTTTTATTACATTCATCGCACACTTTCCAGTGGTCCTTGCTGGGTACCTCCTTTCATATTAAAATTACTCAAAGTTCGTAAAATAAAAAACTAACTTCACATTTATTTGAAATAGTGAAGTTAGCTTAGATAAAGCAGGAGGCTGTCTGCATCCTGCAGAACAGCCTCCCGGTTTTCTGTGTATTATTTTATTTTTCGTTTTCGTATCCTCAGAGCTATCAGCACTCCGGCACTCACTGCTATCCCGGCTATCCAAACCGGCGTGGCAGCCATATCTCCGGTTCTCGCACCGGCCTTTCCGGCTGCTGTGTCCGTTTTTCCCTTCTCTCCTCCGTTTGCTGATCCACTGGATGTCGAATCATTTTTTCCGGCTGTAGAGGAATCCCCTTTGTCCGCTGTTGAGGAATTGTCCTTGTCCGTTGTTGAAGAATCATCCTTGTCTTCTGAAGGTTTCTGTTTGTCTCCCAACACTGCCTTCACGCTGACATCTTCATACGTCTGCTTTGCATCTTCTGCATCAGCCACTTCGAGTTTACTCACTCTTACCGTGGTCTCTCCCGTTGCATCTGATTTTATTTTAAACACAAATTTCACTGCATGAACAGATTGCCGGATAGTTTCTGATTTAATCAGCGTTGTAAATTTACCATTATCGCCGTTGAACACCGGCTCTTGCAATTTTGGATCTCCCGTTTTTACCTCTTCCAGTTCTAACTTCGTATGATCGTAATCCAGGGTTCCTGCTACTGCGTCTGTCCCCTTCTCCGATTCCGGCATCAGCAGTGTTACTTCCAGTGTCTTTTCTTTGCTGACTGCATCAAGTTTCGCTTTCTCCCTCGCACTTACCGGAAGGCTGCCAAACAACATTGATATGGCAATCAGAACCGCCATTACATATACTCTTTTTTTCATATTTTTCCTTACCTGACCTTTATGCACTCTTATTTTTTCAGGATCGTCTTGTTCAGAACAGACAAATCCACAATGTCAATCGTATCGTCCTGATTCATATCTGCCGCCAGCAGAGTTATCCTGTCTTTGATCACCAGGCGGTCTACCAGATGTTTGTTCAGCGTAGCCAGATCTGCGTCTGTTGTATCTCCGTCGCCGGTCAGATCTCCTTTTACCACCAGAGTATAATTTACATTATCATTCAGTGTCAATACGCTTCCGGTTGCAACAACCTTCGTCTCTTTTCCATCTCTGGTAAGTTTTATGCTTCCGGCATTGGTATTGATATTTTTCAAAAACTCCTCCAGCGAGGTATTGGCATTAATATTTTTAATGATACCATTATCTCCCACATGGTACACCTCTGAATCAATTTCCAGTTTTCCCGAATCTCCGTTCTCAATCCAGGTTACTTCAGCTGTCACATAACCCATATTGCCCGCTTTATCGCGAAGTTCAAAGGTGAAGCTTCCGTTTTCCTGGAAAGTGTGACTGCCATCTTCATCTGCATTCAGAATCGTTACATCCTCCTCTGAGAAATCCTTCAAGGTTGCTTTTACCGCAAACTGTGTCGTTTCTGTAATATCGTATTCCACTGTCGCCGTCGGTGCTTCCCTGTCAATCCAGGTCACTTCGGCTGTTATGGTTTTTTCTTTGTCATGAATGTTTTTATACGTAAATGTATAATTGCCATTCTCTGTAAATGTATGGCTCTCGTCTCCGATCACCGTATATCCCGCCGGAACCTTCAAGGTCGCAGTAACATCCTGATTGGTCCAAGATGTTACGGAATATTCTACCTCCGGTTCCTTAAAGACCTTCGTACTGTCTTCATAATAATTAAATCTTGTACCGCTGACGTACTTGTTATTACCTTCGTGATTGCCATAGGTTTCTACAGCTTCTACCTTAACATATCTTGCAGGCATCGACTCTTTTAATGCAATCGTCTTTCTCTGTTCATTGTTTGCAAGGTTCGCCTGCTCTCCGGCCAGTGTCCAGTCCTTGCCATCCATACTCACGTAGATCTTCGCTGTTTTAATTCTTCCGTTCAGTCCTGCCGGATCATACGTCACCTGTGACAGATACCGTACTTTATCCAGTCTGACAACATAGGTCTTATCCTGTGCCACTTCTCCCCATTTCGTATGCCATGTCGTATATGGGCTGGCGTCTATCATATGTTCAGACTCATATCCTCTCTGTGCGGTTCCTGCCGACACAAAGCTGATATTCTCTACATAGATATACCGTTTTGTTTCTGTCTCTGCTGCTTCTGTAAAATCAAATACCGTCGATTCTCCCTGCAGGTAAGTTCCATGTGCTTTATAACGAGCTGTCACCTTTACCTTTCCTTCAAATCTGAGGTCCGCCGTATAATCTGTCCAGGTCTTTCCGCCATCTGTACTGCATTCCAGATTCTGAACCCTTCCAATAAATGTATTCTCGTCATCATTTGCAGCTAATGTTTTAGACTCGATTCCTTCTCCCTTCAGAATGTCTATGATAAATACCTGACTGGAACCGGATATCTTCACTTGTATATCATGCTCTGCGGAGATACTGCTGATCTCCTTTTCTGTAAGACTGATCTGATGATCCAGCGTCGCTTTCCATGTGTTTCCGCCGTCCAGACTGTACTGAACCTGGAAATTGTAATCATCATACTTGGAATTCATAACAATCTTGCCGGCATTTTCTCCATCAAACGAGAAAGAAGCAAGGTCCACTTTACTGCTTCCCAGCAGCTCACTTGCAATCTCGCGGCATGCACCGGACTGCAAGACTTGCTTATCTGTTGCTTTTACAGCCTTATTCAGAGCCTCTGTTTTCAGCATATCAATCTCTATGACATCATCGTTGCCCAGATATGGCTCAATCACTCTTAACAAGTCTGTCATTGCCATCGGATAGTATGTGTATGTATCTACAATCTGCTCTGCAAGTGCTCTCCATTCTGCACTAGTCCGCTGCTGTTCCTTATATATGCCGATCAGCCGCTCATAGCTGTCAAGATTCAGCTTGAATGCTTCCAATGCTTTACGGTATGTATCCTCTTTTCGGTTACTTTCTCCATAAGAATTGGCAATCAGATTATAATAGAATGATTTATTATAATGATCATAATCATTCAGTGCCGCCTGTCCCAACAGCTGATATCCTCCGTTATTTCCTACAGAAGATTTGTTGCCATTGCCAAGATCCATATCAATTCCCATATGCTTTCTTGTAAAGGACTTATTATTCCAGTCAAACAGCAAACGGTTGCCGTTTCCGCCATACCAGGTGGTCGAGCTCTGTCCCCATCCGAAAATGTTGTTGCCGATATCCCACACACCCTTTCCGTCTGCATTCACCGAATAGGTCAGATAAGACTCGTGTGCCGGCTGGTAGACACCTACCGATGGGATTCCATGAACTCTGTGTAGATTTGAACCAAGTCTTGAGATATTCCAGCAGATACCTCCGGCCTCCATTACCATCCAGGTCTTTTCCGTCTTACTTCCATCCGAATTAAGACCATATGGGATCCCATACTGTTCCAGCTTATATTTATCATTATATGCCGCATAATTCTCCTGGGCATACAGCCTGTCCTGATGATAATTCGGCGAGATATACTTCATATAGTTATATGGATTCAATCTCTTTTCGAGATTATTCGGATATTTTGATTCCGAATATCCACGCAGCCACTTAATCTCACTGTTAGCAGTAGAGTCATTCACCACCATACGGATCAGTTCCATATGATAGGAAGAAAACTCGGCCTTTCTCACAAAAAGCTCCTTATCATATAACTCTTTTAAAATCTCATAGCGTTCATTAATGTCATAGGAGTTCGCCGGTGAATTGAATCTCAATGGTGAGCCATTACGGTCAGTGCTGTAGGATATCGCCAGTGCGATCATCATCTTTTTATATATATCCCCGTCAGCCTTGTCCAGATCCTCCTTCTGGTTCTTGTACAGACTTCCAAGCAGCTTAAGACACGCCTGCGAGTCCCCTACATTTCCCGTCTCTATAAACAGCTGCAGATTCTCCTTGTTATTAAAAATCCACCGAACCGCTTCCAGAACCTCTCCATCTGCATCGTCTTTTATTGCACTCTGCAATGTCCAGTATCCCATGCGGTTCACAAATTCTCTTTTTAATACGGTATATAGCTGTTTGCTGTAATTCTCTTCCACTGTATTTTGGGAAAGCTGTTCATCATAATATGCGGTCGGTCTGATATCCTGCATTAATTCTGAGGACATATCATAATCTGTCTTAACGATTCTGGCGTCCGCATATACAGAGTGATCTGCCCCGTTCGATCCGTTGCTGTCTGAATACAGCCTCAGATACCGGTAACCCTTAACATTCAGATCCACCTCGATCGCATTACTGGCGGAAGTAACCACCGCACTCTTATATAATTCCTCCCAGTTTGTCCCGTCCTTTGAGACAGAGATTCTGAACCAGACCTCTCCGTTGCCGCCTCGTTCCGCATCAACGCCCATTTTCGCAACAAAACGTGTATAGACATCCGAATACGCTGAAATATCATAGGTAAGCTGTGATGTGGCGTGTGCTCCCATTCCTTTTTTGAAGTATACTCTGGAGCCATCGAGCAGAAGGCTGATGGTGCCTCCTTCGATATTTTTATCCTTCATGATATTGCCCCAGCCGGCATAGGACCATCTGTTGTCCGTAATATACTCCATATCCGATATATAACGGTACTCGGCTTCTGTCGCAGACTCTGCCGCTGCATCTGCCGTCTTCTCCTCAGTCCCGCCAATCGCCGCCTCGACATCAACCCCCTGATTCACATCAACGTCTTCCTCAGCTCCGGTGTGTTCATCCATATCCCCATGTCGGATCTGTTCCTGCTCATCCACCGCGGAATCTGCTGCGGAAGAATCTGCCGTGGAAGAATCCACTGTGACTGAATCCGCTGTCTCTGCACGTACTGTCAGTACCCCCGGCGATGCACTCGTCTGACACACAATTGCAGCCGCAAGCATCGCTCCTAAAATCTTTTTAATTCTTCTGTTTCTCACTTTATCTCTCCATTTTTCATTCATATACTAAATGAAGCATACAAACATACTATATGATGTCTATATACTTCATTCACTACGGTGTTCTTTTTTAAGATAACCTATATCCGGCTGCTAATCAACACTCTCTTAAAAGTTTCGCGTTATTCGAGTTATCTTTTTCTTTTTCTTCTGCGAATGCTGACGGTTGTCACCGCTCCTGCGCTCACTGCTAGCAGTGCCACAAGCAGCCAGATCGGCGCAACGTCTCCCGTTCTTACCGCTTTCTTTACGGTCGTCACAGTCTTTGTTGTCTTCTTCACGGTTCCGGTTCCGTTATCTTTCTCTCCGTCTCCTTTTCCGTTTCCATTTCCATCGTCTTTCTTGCCTGCTCCGGCAGTTCCGCTTCCGCCGGTGGTGTTGCCGTCTTTGTCTATGGTGATATCTCCTTTTCCGGAGTCGATTCACGTCTGGGCGATTTTTCTGTTAGGGGAGTTTTTTTACAGCCCCACTTTGCTTCCTTATTCCTTTTTTGTTTCTCTCTTACTTCAAACCGTCCCAAAACTCCATTCCGTCCTCATCATAATCATGGTCATGCGCCACGCTTGCTTCCAGTATCTGATAGAAAGCCCAGTGTGCGTCTGTCACATCATTATAGGGATTCTGGATTTTGCCTTTTACATAATCCTTATCCGCAAAGCGTTTAAGCATTGCGTTTACGATTGTCGCCGCCTGTGCTCTGGTTACAGCCTCGTTCGGTCTGAACGTACCATCGCCCATGCCCGCCATATAAGAATTATGGTCTGTTGTTTCCAATCTATTGGAAACGCCCGTCGTCACAGGGTCTGCAACCCTTATCACATCTTTTTGACTTTCATTTTTATTGGTAGATGTATTGGCAGGCGTTTTATAGGGTCTTTTACAGTGGCGCTGTCCTTTTTCGCAAAGCTTGCTTCGATGGTATGCGAAGCCGTTATTTTCTCAAACGCAAAGCTTGACACTGCGCCAACGCTCTTGCCATCCACCTTTACGTCCGCAATATAATATCCTTCGTTCGCCTTGATTGTATATGTAAGCTGACCTGCGGCAGATACCGTTGTCGTGCCACAGGGAGAGATTGTTCCACCGATACCTGCCGTTGCGGTAATCTTGTAGCTTGCTGTACCGCTCGGAGGCGTTATCGGCGCTGTATCCGCCGTAAAACTCCAACTTCCACGGAATACCACGGTTGTGCCGTTTAGGTTGCCGGCATCCCAGCCCGAAAAAGCCCATGTGCCGTTTTTACCATCCTTTTGTGCCTGAATGCGTGTTGTGGAGGTATATTTCTTATCCACAGCCGCCTTCGCCTGTTGCACACTCGAATAGGAGCTGCTATTTAGCGGCAGCGTTGCGCCTGTCGGGAATACAGAGCCCCAATCATATTTCACCGTATAATTTTTTGTCACCGGCGGCTCGGGGCGTTCCTCAGACCTTTTATAAATATAACGAATCGTCATACCACTGTTCGGGACAGCATTTTCCATCCCCTCCGCTTTAACAAAAGTGTAGCCGTGCAGTTCCTGCGGCGGCTGCCAATCAACCTTTTTGCCTACCGGAACAGTAAAGGTAGTCGGCATGGTGTTTGGAACATCTGTGCCATCCTCCAGCTGATATTGGATGGTGACATTGACATAGCGCTGCTGCTCCGTATCATCATCAGCCAATACCTCGCCTGTCGCATGATCTACAATCTCAAAGCCGATGGTATCGCCGGATTGCAGAATGGCATTCTCCGGAATCGTGTAAACCAGAGAGCAGTTGACAAGGCCGGAATTAAAGTCGCTGCCCTCGTAATCCAACGCACCCTTTGTCCAGAATTTGCTTTTCTCTTTCCAAACAGGGATGTCAAACTCCTGCGTAGTGAAAACCTGCTCCCCATCTGTCGTGACCGCTTTTTCGCCGTTGGAATGTTCCACCCACAGGCGCAGGGTCACAGTCTTCGCTTGGGTATTCGAAAGATTTTGTATAATGGTGCGCAGCTCAACCTGCTGCCCCTTCATGCTGCCATAATCAAAGCTGTTTTTACTGCTGCCGCTTAATAGACGGCTATTCCTGTCATATTGATAGCTCGCATATGCGGAGGAATTCGCTGCCTCAAAGGCAGAAGGCTTTTCTGTGGGATTTCTGTAATCGCCGATATACTTTTTCACCTCAGGAACAGCCACATAAAGCGCAGGGGGATTTGTAATGAGCTGACTCATGACCTTTATGCCCTGTAGCTTGCACACATCGCAAAAATCATTCTGAAAGGTCTCTCGCATCAGACAATCCCTGCTGGAATTATAGGTATAAGGATAACGGTCATCATGCGGGCAGGTATAGGTATTACGGAAACCAAGCAACTGCTTCCACTTCACTTTCGTGGGATCTTTTGTTGCAGTCATATTCAGCGATGTAGTGTAATTCGCCTCAGCTACAGGAACAGTGCTATAATTATATTCATCTCCCAGATGGAACAGACCGTGTCCCAGTTCATGCCGCTGGGTAAACGCAGAATATTGGCTTCTCGCTGATGCAATAATATAGTGAATACCATGTTCTTTATTATCATGAGAGCCACCGAAATACTCACCGCTATTCGCCAACACAACGAATTGGTTGATATTTTCATACACATAATCATACTGTCTATAATTATGATCCATCGTGTTTTCGTTTGGATGCGTTTCATTAGGAATATGTGCGTCATGAATCTTCTCGATAAACGCAGGGCCTATGATGCGCTCCAAAACATGGTTGCGCCAGTTCCCTTTGTTAGTAGAAATTCCTCCTTTGGCGGTCGCAGCAAAAAATGTGCTGGTACCGCCATAGCCATCCACCGATGCCGTGCAGAGTGCATAGACATTAAAGCGATCCGCCATGCTGCGATATGGCTCTATCTGCAATACCTCCCCCCACAGCTTTTTTACATCCTCGACAAACTGCTTTTGCTGGCTTTTGGTGTAGCCCTCGGCGCAGTACACAATCACCATGTTCTCCTTATCGCTGCGAGGCTTCTGGATTGTATACACCGGTACGGTTACATTTGCATATGCAGGATCCTCAGTGTAGAGGGTACTCATCTCCAGCTGTAGATACTCATCCGTGTTCACATTCCAGTCACCATTCACATCCTCTCGCACAGCGCTGGATATGCCAATGCTGTCATCCGGCGCATCCGGTGCGGAAACAACATAGGGGTCCTGTGCGCTCTGTCCTGTGCCGGATGATACGGTGTAATTTTCCGTATTCAGATAGAAGGCAGGACGAACGCCGTAATATCCCTTATAGGGTGCGTCACGCAAAATATTCCCTTGAGGGGTCACAAATCGCATATCATGGTTACAGGTTGTAATCGGTGTACGCAGCCAATAGTTCCATGCTACACCGCTTCTGTTTTTTGCGATATGGTAGCCGTTCAGGTTATCATTAACCGTTTTGAGCTGCTGAACATCCAGCAGAAAAACTCTATCCCAAATATATTCATAATGGGCACTGTCATACCCATCCGCTACCGTATCAATTGTGGTGTTATAGGGAAGATCAACACCGGCTGCGTCGATATAACCTGCCGTATACTCCGGATGGGAAACGATAGAACGCTGCTTCACCGTTCGAATCGCTCCCAGCTCATCCGAACGAAAGCTGCGAAGGAAGCCCTCCTTTTGGTCATATGCTGCCGTTTTAGGATAGACAGAATCCTCTGTTGGCGGATTTCCGCAAAGCCATTTCACTTTTCCTGCTTCAGCGTTGGAATTGAGCCAAGAACGTATGTTGCTGTCTCTCCAGTGGTTAGAACCAAAATTATCTCTCCAGCTATTGCGCCGGTGCGAGCCTGTTTCGGCATTTTTGTTGGTTTTTGCATCATAGGGCATGTAATCACACAATACTCTATCCGAAAGCATCAATGGCCCATTGCTATCCTTCGCTACACAACGCCACACAATTGGCACTCCCCCATAAGTACCCATCTGAATGTAGTCACCAATTTCGATGGTTGGCTTGTTATCTGCCGCCCTAACCCGCAAAGGGCATAGTACCAAAATTACCGCAAGCAGCAGAGATACCGTTCGTTTGCCATATCTATGTTTTATAACATTCATAAAGTCCTCCTTTTGTCATTCTCTCCTAATCGTCATTCAGGATCAGCAGGTTTACCCTCCTATTTTTGACATATGTCAATTTATACAATTGCTGCATCATCGATATTCACCTCATTTCTACTTGAGTTATTGCAAAAAATAGGTCTTTCTGCGATAACCCCTTGTGTCAAATGCTGAAATACCTTCATAAAGATGTAATAGCTTATTTATTTTAGAAAAGTATCCGACAAATAACTCTACATTTCCGACAAAAAATATATATATTTCTCAAATTATATCATGGCGAATGGGAATAATCAATAGCGGTACTCCCTCTTGAATTTCCGTACAAATTTTTAAAGTTATAACCACCGTTTTGTCATGTTGAGTTTTCGGAATCTGCGTGTTCCGCCTGCGAATTCCGCTTTGCGGAACGGCTCGTTCAGAATTTTGCTTCGCAAAACCACCTTCGGTGTCAGTATGGTCAAAGCATTTTTGCTTAGGAACGGTGAAGAACGCCGCTGCCGAAGGCAGTTTTCCGTAGGAAAATTCTTGACCGAGCAAAAATCCTGACCAAGCAAAAACGGTCTGCGACCGCCCCGTTTTCTTCGGGGTGCATACTTTGCTGTTGTCTGCAGACCTGCAAGGTTTCGCCTGTCGAAAAATCCCATATCTATGTCACTTACTGTTTTTTGTGCAATTTTATATAAGCAATGATGTCCTCTTTATTTTCCAAGTTCTTCTTCCATAATATTTCTAATCGCTTTTATATCCGTAAAAGTCAATTTTATTCCCCGATTATACATAGCCAATACTTCATTCAGATTTTCCACAAGTACCTTATCCAGCTTTTTATGTATTGTTACAGGCTGTTCCTGAATCGTATGAACATGGTCAAAATATTTTTCAACGATTCCCTTGTATTTCTCAGCTTGTGAACTAATTGGTATCATCCAATACAATTTTGGATTTTTTCTATCCTGAATTGCATAGTAATGAGGACGATAGTTCCCCTGTTCCTTATTACTCATCAAATATTTATCCTGAACCAAGTCAAAAAATTCATCCTTGATATGATACGAATATCCCTGTTGTATCTCCATAAATAACCTTTCCTATGTGATAAAATTCCCCACCAGTTACCTGATGGGGAACATTTACGAACTATACTATTTTTATCCCACCTGTATAGCAAGTGGCTTCATTTACGAACTGAATTATTTATACCCCGCACCATCAGCAAGCGGCAAACATTTACTTCTATCCTTAGTATATACAGTTTCTCTGAATTTAGCAACCTGTTTTCGGCATTTTATTTCTCCAAGCTCTTCATCGCCGGGACTTTCTCCGCCACAATTCTGAAAAGGGCTTTAATAACAAGCAATGCTATTTATCGCTATTTTCGCCTAATTATAATACCCTTTTTAGCTTTAAAATTTGCGTTCTACAACAGTATTTGGGTACTATTTGATGTATTTGGGGTAAATTCTTGATTAAATTTTCAATGTCTTTGTTTTCTAATATTATAATCATTATTACTTTCTTTAAAGAAAGGTCAATCTCATTGACATATTAAGATTTAATTCTGCCAACACTTATAGCAAACCCATTGACTTCATAACAAAATTTATGTATAATTTTGTTATTAGATAAGGAGGTGCTTTTATGCCGACAATCAAATCAAGTGCTGATTTAAGGAATAATTACAATGAAATTTCTACATTTTGTCATAATTATCCTGAACCAGTTTTCATCACGAAGAATGGAAAAGGCGACCTTGCCGTTATGAGCATTGAAGCCTACGAAAATCTTGCCAGCCGCTTTGAGCTTTACAGTCAAATCAAGGACGGAATGGACGATATTGCATCAGGCAACACCCGACCTTTCTCTGAAGCTATGGCAGATATCAGGAGTCGCCGCACACGATGAGTTATCAGCTTCATATCACATCCACCGCAGAGCATGATATTATGCGTGCTGTGGATTACATCGAATTTACCCTAAAAAATCCACAAGCTGCTGACAATCTGTTAGATGCTGTCACAAAGCAGATAGGAACATTATCAGATTTTCCTCAAAACTTCCGTCTTGTCGATGATTCGGTTTTAGCAAGTTGGAAAATTCGTTTTGTAATAATCAATAATTACCTTGCCTTTTATACGATTGATGAAGAAAAGCAGACCGTTATTGTAGTCCGTTTTCTCTATCAAAAAAGTAACTGGTGTTCCATTCTTCGACAGGGATTTACCCTGGTTTAAGGAATCTGTTTTTGCAGATTCCTTTACTTTTTATAAAACACAATTATTCAGTTGTCTGCTCAATCTATATTGATTTTAAATTCCCTAAACTTGACACTTCCTTTTCTTAAAGAAAGTTCAAACTTGATTGTTTCTCTAATTTCATTTGCTATCTTCTCCGGCGAACCAAACAGACTTCTTGTTCCCGTAATATCCAACCAACACTCATCCATACCATACGGTTCCACCTGATCGGTATATCTCTCATACACGTTTCTTGCGAGTTTGGAATATTTGATATATTCCTCATAAAATGTAGACAAATTAATTTTATCATACCCCCCCCCAAAAAAAATTTTCTACATATTTTTTCATATCTTGGTATAAACGGCTAAAATTTTATTGAAACTTCCCGTTTTGACCTTTACGGGAATTTACCTTGACAAATCTCAGGGGGAGTGTTCTTTCTGCTATAATGATCTTAGTGATATGAGTGTGGAATGAAAGGAGTCCACCATGAAAAAGAATCAAAAGAAAAATCTGAAAAAGATCGGACTACCATTTCCAAAGAGATCCGTAACCATTGTTTTGTAAAGCCTTTCCGGGGTAATAACGAGGTGAACTGTTCTCTTCTTTTGAAACCGCCTTATGTTTGCAACGGATGTGAGAATTCCTCTCGGTGTAAACAACCCAAGATGCTCTATGATGCTGCGATTGCTGATCATGAGTATCATCATAATCTTTCTCTCCTGTGGGCTAATCTGAAGGTTACAAAAGATCAGGTTGCTGCTATCAATGATGTCGTTTCACCTCTTATGATTCATAAACATCACAGCGTCAATCATGTCTATGTTTCCCATCCCGAAGTACTTCCCTTCAGTAAATCTACTTTTTACCGATATATTGACATGGGTCTTCTGGATGTCCGCAACATCGACTTACAGCGAAAGGTTCGCTTTCGCACGAAAAAAGAGTATGACTATTCCCGGAAGAAGATAGACCATGAGTATCGCTTCGGCCGTCAATATCACGATTTTCAGGATTATATGGAACTTCATCCCATAGCATCCATCGTGGAAATGGACACTGTCATCGGCACTACCGGTGAAAACGGCCCCTCCTTTGCAGGTCTGACGCAAGAAGACTGTACCCTTCTTGCGTCACACATCAACTCAGCGCCCCGGTTGTCTCTTAACAACCAGTCTCCGTTTGAAGCTGCAAAGGGGTTTCTTGGGATAAATAATATCCACAAACTTGGAATCCAACAAATCCCTTTTGATGATATTGATTTATCCATAAGACTGCTCCGAAAGTAAATCGGAAGTAACACATACACCTCATTTGCCACGTTCATATCACCACTCCATATTCTCTGCAAAAGCGGGAAGTTACCTCTATTCTTTTTTTAGGTGCCAAACTTCCCGTCTGGTTTGTGTAGTCTTTTTTCCTCTCGAAGTGCCCTTATTATATCGTTTTTTCGGAATTTTATCAATTATCATGCTCAGTTTCCCTTGAATTTACGGGAAGTTTGCTTGAGACAACTCCTGATTTTCTCTCCGAGAAGTTACCATGAAATTTAACGGACATCATAAAAAAAGATACCCGGCAGAATATCTTCCTGTTAAACAGTATCAATCCTGCGAGTATCTTTTTTCGCTTAATTAAGCATCTGTTTTCTTCCTTCTGTGCCTCACCAGAGCAAACAGAATTAAAACTGAACCTGATAATAAAAGTATATATGGATGGGCATTCATTTTATCACCCGTTCTTACAGCATTTGTTGCTTTTCCCTCTGTTTTCGCAGACGCTGTCGTTTTATTATCGGTCTTATTTTTCTTATCGGATGCGTTTGTTTTATCATCTGTCTTACTTGTCTTATCCTGATCATCCGCTTTTGCAACAACTTCAAAATTGCCGGTCACATTACCATCTGTATATCTGAAGGTTACCGTATGAGTCCCAACATTTAAAGTGTTCAGATAATCCGCACTGATTTCAACAATTGTGCTTCCGCTTCTTGCGGTATAGAGCTGCTTCGGAACCTCCGCCCCATCGACAAGAATGTCCACAAACTTGTCAAAGCTACGCGCACATGTGATAACGCTGGCTTTGTCTGTACCTGAAACATGTATCTTTGTTACCAACTTGTAATCACTCGGTTTATCCGCCGGCTTATCCGTATCGTCTTTGTCTGAGCCTCCCGAAGATGAACTATAGTTACACTCACTGCATGGATTGCCGGTATGCGCTTCTTTGTCTGTCGTATAACCGCATCCCTCACACTCCTTCCAGTGACCTGCTGCGTCCTTCTTCTGTGCCCAGCTGTGGCTCTCTTCATTTCTCTTTTCATGACACACTTCACACTCTTTCCAGTGCTGTGTCGCATCAAATTTCCAGTCAGTTCCATATGTATGACCATTCTTTGTGATCGTGATTGTTTTTTCCACCGGATCAGAGTGCGATTTCCCATCATCCGCAGTCACAACAACCTTGTATTCTCCTGGTTCTGTCACTTCCAATGTATCATTGCTGGTTCCTTCTGTCACCAGAGTTCCGTCCTTGTACCACTGCCACTCATAAGAGATATTGGAAGCCTCATGCTGTGTAAACTCAGTTTTTAAGGTCACCTTATCTCCATCTTCCCCATGTAAATGGTCTTTGTCCGCTACCAGTTCATAAGTCGCCGGATTCAGTTTTAATACCGGATACAGATTAATAGACATAGTTACTATATCATTGTCAAAATCCCAGACTTCTCTGGTATCTGCTCTTCTCCATTCAACTACACGGTATCCCTTTTCTGTTACTTCTGGAATATCATTCTTTGAAATTGTTCCTTTTGGCAATACCCGCACCGTTTTATACAGCTTGTGATTTCCGTCAGCTATGTAACCGTCTTCCACAAAGTCAACGCTCAGAGTACGAATCGACTGTAGATTCTGTCCATCCTGAATGATCGCCTCATTCACATGCCCATCTGCCGGTGTAAAGTGCTTTATATCCGGAGTGATTCCCTGTACATAAGATACGATCGTCCGGTTGTCTGCCCAACTGGTATCTCTGATCGGTACGGCTGTTACCGGGGTAAACGCTCCGACAACATCCACCTTTGCATCCGGGAACCAGTCGTCCTGAAGGAACACATCATCTTTGATATCCGGTGAGCCACTGAGCTTCAATGAGGCACATTCGGATGTTTTGGATGTATCTCCTCTCAGAATAATTCCATTTCCAGCCAGATCTGCCGTATTGCCGGTGATCGTTCCCCCGGATATATTGATAGTAACCGTCTGAGTATAGGAATAGCCCATAATTCCTCCGCCATTCCCACCGGCCTTGTTTCCGGTGATACTTCCACCTGTCATAGTAAATGTTGTGCCCTGACCGTCATCGCCTTCAAGAAAGATTCCCGCAGCATTTGCCGTGCTTGTATTATCTTTCACAGCACCGGTTCCGCTCAGAGTTACGGTTGGATGTCCGTTGGCATTGATCCCGCCTCCCCACTGGGAACTGTTGGATGCAATCTCACCTCCGGTGATATTCAGGATGCCGGCGTCATTTAACAGCATGCCGCCTCCGCTTGTAGCTGTATTATGGTGTACAGATCCACCTGTCATATCAACCTTCCCGCGAATCGCAAATGCACCACCATGTCCGTTGGTTCGATTCTGGTATATCTCTCCTTTTTTCAGGTTAAAGGTACAACCGTCATCTACAAGTATTGCTCCTGCCTGATCTGCCGTACTGCTGTTGCCCCAGATCTTTCCACCGTTCATAATAAAGCCTGATGTACCGCCCATCGATGACAGTACTACCGCACCTGCGCTTGTTCCCTCATTATTGCAGATTTCTCCGCCATTCATTTCAACAGATGCATTCTGAACAGATAATGCTGTCGTTTTACTGTTACAGATCTTTGTTGTACCGTTTATTACCAGGCGGCTTCTATTCTTCACTTCAACACAATGTTCCGTTCCCGACTTATTTTCTCCGTCAAGTGTCACGTTCTCAAGAGTAAGCGTTGCCCCTTGATCTACGGTAAACATCGTACGGTAATTATCGGACACCCTCTTGAAGGTTACATTGGAAAGATTTGTATTTTTATCAATGGTAACGCCTGCAAGTGTAAGATATACCGTTCCTCCTTCTCCGGCTAACTCCACAGCTTTGTCCAGCGTTTTGACTGCATTTGCAGACGTTGCGCCGTCCTTACCATCTGATCCACTTACTGTGTTCAGATAGACCGTTTTGGCTGCCTGTACGGCGATTCCTTCCTCTTCTTTTGATTCCTGAGTCTGTACCTCTGTCGCATCTTCCCGGGCAGAGTTCTTTTCCTGTGCTACTTCTTCAGACTCATTCTTACTGTCTTCTTCCTTTCCGCCTCTCTCTGTGGATTCCTGCACTTCCTGTGATGTCTCTTCCTGCTCATTCAGTGCTTCCGTTTTCTTTGATTCTTCCCCGCCTTGCTGAACTGCTGTCGGCATATCCGTACCGGCTGCAAAGGAAACATTTCCCACAGTCATACTCATGACCGTAGCAGTCGTCATCAGTATTGCCAAGACTTTTTTCAGTTTCATCCCGTTTCCTTCCTTTCAAATTTTTAATAACTACCACACAATGGGTATTGTGTGGTAAATCATATAATATTGACACTTTCGTATTTTATATTGTATAACTCATATTAACCTATTATGACAATTTTTGTCAATTTTTTCAGGTGTTTTTCTGAAGGTGCTAAAATTTTAGCTAAAATTTTATTGAAACTTCCCGTTTTGACCTTTACGGGAATTATGTATTATTCAGGAATTCCTGACCTACGGCTACTCTTTCACTGTCATCGGCACTACCGGTGGAAAAGGCTCCTCCTTTGCCACGTTCATATCACCACTCCATATTCGCTACAAAAGCGGGAAGTTACCATGAAATTTAACGTTTTTAATCTTCTTTTGCCCAGCCGTAAGCATATTTTACAGCTTTGTTCCAGCCTTTGATCATCTTGCTTCTCTGCTCGTCATCAATCTTAGGCTCGAATGTCTGATCGATTGCCCAGTTCTTGATCACATCTTCTTTGCTTTCCCAGTATCCGACTGCAAGACCTGCAAGATAAGCAGCTCCCATTGCCGTTGTCTCTACACACTGCGGACGGTTTACCGGTGCGTTAATGATATTCGCCTGTGTCTGCATCAGGAAATCGTTGGCACTTGCGCCGCCGTCAACCTTCAGTGCAGCAAGATCGATTCCGGAATCTGCTTTCATTGCAACAAGAACATCATTTACCTGATATGCCAGTGATTCCAGTGTTGCGCGGATAATGTGATATTTGTTCACTCCACGTGTAATTCCTACAATGGTTCCTCTTGCATACTGATCCCAGTGTGGTGCTCCAAGTCCTGTAAATGCAGGTACTACATAACATCCATTCGTATCTTTAACTTTCTTTGCCATATATTCAGAATCCGGTGAAGAATCAATAATACGAAGTTCATCTCTCAACCACTGGATCGCTGCTCCTGCTACAAAGATCGAACCTTCCAGCGCATAATTTACTTTGCCGTCTAATCCCCATGCAACGGTCGTAACCAGACCATTTTTAGAAAATACCGGCTTTTCTCCTGTATTCATCAGAAGGAAACATCCTGTTCCGTATGTATTCTTTGCTTCTCCGGCATTGAAACATGTCTGGCCGAATAAAGCTGACTGCTGATCTCCTGCTGCTCCTGCGATTGGGATCGGACCTCCGAGATAAGATGGATCTGCCTCTCCGTAGATGCAGCTTGATGGTTTTGGTTCCGGTAACATACATTTTGGAATATCCAGTTCTTCCAGAATCTCGTCATCCCACTCCAGTGTATTAATGTTAAATAACATCGTACGTGATGCATTCGAATAGTCTGTCACATGTGCTGCACCTTTCGTCAGTTTCCAGATCAGCCATGTCTCAACGGTTCCAAATAATAATTCTTCTCTTTCTGCTCTTTCTCTTGCTCCCGGCACATTATCAAGGATCCATTTTACCTTTGTTCCCGAGAAATATGCATCGATGACCAGTCCGGTTTTTTCACGGAATTTATTTGTTAATCCTTTTTCTTTTAAGGAATCACAATATTCTGATGTTCTGCGGCACTGCCATACGATCGCATGATGCACCGGTTCTCCTGTTTCTTTATCCCAGACGATTGTTGTTTCACGTTGATTTGTGATACCGATCGCTGCAATATCTTCTGCCTCTGCATTGATCATATTCATTGCTTCTACCGCAACACCAAGCATACTTGCCCAGATCTCATCTGCATCATGCTCTACCCAGCCCGGTTTTGGGAAATACTGTGTGAATTCTCTCTGTGCCACACTGCACATCTCACCTTTCTCATTAAACAGAATACATCTGTTACTGGTAGTTCCTGCATCCAATGCCATTACATATTTTGCCATATTCATTTCCTCCTGATTTTTCGTTTCATTTTACTTGTTACTTTTTCGCATGCGTTCTATATTAAATTGCTCCCTCAAGCAATTAAATACTCTGTTTTCTCTTATACAGTTATTACATCTTCCATACCTGATGATTGGTTGATGATACCGCAATTGCTCCGGCTGATAATGCAGCCATCACATCTTCTTTATCTGTGATCAATCCTCCTGCTATGATCGGTGTCTTCACTGAACCACAGATCCGTTTGATCACTCTTGGCATCACACCCGGAAGTACTTCTATAAAATCCGGTCTCACCATATGTTGTTGCTGTCTGATATTTTCAAATGCCATGGAGTCCAGCAGAAAATATCTGAGAACCGTATACATTCCAAGTTCTTTCGCTTTCTTGATCAGTGACGGCTTTGTTGATATGATTCCATCTGCTTCTGTATGTTCTTGCAGATATTCTACCGAAATTTCTTTCGGGCTGAGTCCGCTGATCAGATCTACATGTACCATCGCAACCTTTCCGGCATCTTTCACCCGTTTTACAATCCTGTCTATCGAACAGACATCTCCAAATAATATAAAAATCACCTGTATCTCTTCTATTGCACAACATTTTTCTATATCTTCCATACTTTTCACAGCCGCAATGATCGGATTACTCCCGACTGCATCATAAAATATCTGATCCATTTTTCCATCTCTCATCCTTTTGTCAAACTTTTATATTTCAATTTATTCTATTACATTTTGTATTATTTTTCAAAAAAAGGAGCGCGATTAAAAGCAATCGTTTGATTACTTGTATCCGCTCTCCTATCTCAACTCTTTTGTTCAACTGCGTTTACTATATCACAGTGCACAATTTTTCTCAATGACATTTACAGAAACTGACTAAACTCTACCTTCTCTTCATTAGGTCCTTTAATCGTAAAAAATTTTACTCCATTGTCCCAGAATGGCAGGAAATGAATCTCGTCATTTGTCGTATTCAGATCCATTGCACAGACTTCTTTGTATGTCTCTTCGATATCTTTTACATCAATTGCGACATGATCAATGGCTCCGGCTTTCATCGTTGCCTCATCTGATTCATATGTCTCGATCACCAGGTTTTCTAATTTTAAGAATGCTACTTTTGCACCCTCATTCACCGTCTCAAATGCCGGTTCAAAACCAAGTTTTGCAAAAAATGCTTTTGTTGCTTCCATGTCCTTTGTTGGAATTCCGATGTGCTGGATTCCTGTTGCGTAATTTTTCATGTTGTTCTTCCTCCTTTTGATTGTCATATTTTACTCGTTTGGGAATATCATCATTTTACCATTTTTGCCACGGATTTTGAATACTTCATTGATCTCACCCAATGGAAGTCTGTCGGAGATCAAAAATACTGCTGTATCCTCTCCTCATTCAGTTCTTCTCCGATCACGATCACAACCTCCTGTCCTTCCGGAATTGGACAAATTCTCATCTCCTGATGTGTGGCATTTAATTCCAGCCACTCGCCCGCTTCATCTTTCAAGAATCCTTTGACACGGAATACTCGTCCACATTCTTTATCCTCCAGAATGTTCTTTGCTGCTTCTATGATCTCGTCTGTCGTCTTATCCAGATTCATAAAATACAGGGATTTAAATGTCTCTCCCTCTTCGATATGCATCTTCCGGTAATTCTCCGGTACATATCCACAGGATAAAAATGTCTCATAATCTGCCTCATCAAATGCCGTCCAGTCTTTTACCACAATCTCATCCTTAAATCTTCTTTTGCACTGTACTTTCTCCATTGCAGCATTCAGGTGTGAGACTGTATTTTCAATCTCTTTCTCCGACGCTTCCTGGCTTCTGCTGAGTACGATACATCCTGCATTCGCAGCCTCAGATGCCAGCAGATAGTCTGCTTCATCCGACAGTTTCTCCTCCAGTTTTGCGTCAACGACCGTGATCACATTCCCAATCTCATACCATCTGTCGATCGGATCATCCCGTAATACATCGAAAAATTCATCCACATCATAGATACCCGACGGCTCTACGATCACACGGTCATAGCCGCACATTCCCATTGCGATCAGTTTTGTGCGGAAACGTCTTCTGTGACAGTCCGCATCACATCCTCCGGCAATCATCTCCAGTTCACAGTTCTCACCTTCCAGATCTTTTAACAGCATCATATCTACATTGACTGCACCGTAATCATTTTCCAGTATTCCGATATTTTCTCCCTGGTCTATCAGATATTTTGCATATTTTTTTATAAATGTTGTCTTTCCGGATCCTAAGAATCCTGTGATCAGATCTATCTTTACCATTTCACCCTGCTACCTCGAATATTTTCTTTCCCGCAAATTGCAATTCCCTAATTCCGGTTTAGCGATGCTTCCATATACATCTTATTATTAACTGTCATGTCAAACCAAAAACATATTATAAAGTATAACCTTTTTTTCAAGGCTATGCAAGAACACAAAAAG
>OGOI01000339.1_pt1 | contig 43756 bp, 65 predicted proteins | sample 1552631 | NCBI WGS metagenome assembly OGOI01 (sample SAMEA2580204, study PRJEB22360) | human gut metagenome | biome: human gut; feature: human-associated habitat; material: faeces | place: Denmark | collected 2008/2010 | reverse complement strand
GCTGAACCAGGAAATAGATGGCATCGATTAGGAACTGCTCGTCAGCATGGTAACCACCAGCCATGACACCAGGGTACACGAAGTTGTACCGACGACCGAACTGGCAATACACATTACCATTGTAGGAAGCCAGAGCAGAGAGCTGCACGTCGTTGATGGCTTCAGGAGTAAACCCAGTGACGGACTTGTAAGCCAGGGTGTAAGCCGAATTGGCCTGCATGGAGTTGAGCCCACACACAACACCCATAAGCCCATTGATGAAGTTGGCCTGAGTGGAGTAGAAGCCGCAGGAACGATTGTAGCTGGACTCCATGAGGGTCTTCATCACGTTCGTCTGGCCAGCCTCAAGGCAATTCTCATCCTTCGTCTGGTAGAAAAAAATGGTAGGTGCACCAAAGGCTTCAACAGCAGCAGCAATACCGGGGATATCGGTATCCTGCGTTTCCGTTGCGAAGCTAATGGCATAGACATTCTCATTGAATGCCCGACAGGCCGTGATGGCCTGGAGAGTAGTTTCCTCAGCCAGCTGTACACCGACAGCCAGAGTTGCAGGGGCGGGGCTTTGGCCAAAGTAGGCAACTGCCGCCTTGTACTCAGGAGATGCAGTAGTGAAACCGTCAGAGACCATCTGGGTCTGGAACGTATCGCGGGAGTACAGCCTCACTCTGTTCTGCGCAGTCAAGACGGTGGAATTGCCGATGACCAGGCCAAGGTTGAAGTCAAAAGAAATTGTGGTAGGATTGCTAACCTCCACATTGACGTCAACAATGACATTGAGAGATACGGACATCAGTTTACCTCCGTTCTTATATCGAACTCTTTGAATGTACTTACTGTCTCTTCGATGGCTACGGTATTATAGAACCGAAGCTCTATGTCACACCTTTGCCACCACTGACCATTGTGCTGTTCAGGAAGCCTAATAGGTCCATTTGTTCTATCCGGTACTATGCTGAGATAATTCTGCCGCATTTGAACCTGATAGTCATTGAAGTAGAACTTTTCATTCATCATAGTACAAAGTTCATAACAATGAGGACCATAGAAGACTACGCGCAGAGTGAGGGTCCTTGACGACTGCTGTGAAAAAGTGAATGTTTCACTATCACTATTATATACCTTTTTTCGGTTCTTGTAAAGGCCTCTTTCGTCGGGTTCAGGAGTGACTTTCACGTAAGCTACGTCCTCCCCGATTTTGCTTGAGGGCTGGCCTTGAGGCTGATACTGGATGAGCACGGCTTTCTCGTCTAGCCCAGTCATTGCTGCAATTAGGTCTGCAAAGAACAGCTCAAGCTCATCGATTGTCTGAAGAATCTGAGCCATCTACATCACATCCTGTCCCAACTTTGTAGCTGTGCTTCGGCAGAAGCCGTACTGAGCATCGTCCAAGCACTTCATGACAATGTATTTGACTCCCTGCCAAACTACAATATCGGACAGATAGTCGTTAACCGCCACATCATCTTTCCTGCCAGTCGTAAGTAACTGTTCATGAGTGAAGATATGAATGTCCTCCGTGCTTCGGTCGGCCTCAGGTAACTTTTCAACAGAAGTATCACTGGCAATCGTGATTATGCCAGGGACGTTCAGTACTGTTTCTGTAGGCACGGGCCGATGGTTGACTATTTCGCATTTGCGGCGGATGATATTGATTCCGCCGGGCTGCGCAAAGTCTGGGTCAGTGATGAGTTCTCCAATGTTAATCATTCGACCCGTTCTCCTTTCTTTACGACTACATAAATGATTGACTTTCTTAACTCACCAGTGTCGATGAGTGGCATAGGATTCGTTGAGCCTTTCTTACGCTTTGCAGCTGCCACTGAAGGCGAGTTGGGAGGCCACCCATTCTTTGGACTTGTAAACCAAGCCCTCGAAATGTTTTGGCCCCTCATACCCGTAAGCTTTAGTTGTTCGACGGCTTCCTCTTCCTTGCCTTCCAGCGAAAGTACTGCCGACCTTTTAAACATCTTCGAAAGCCGTTCCTTGTCATCCTTGATTGCTGGCTCAATCACAGGCCTGGCTGGGATGTTGTTAATGGGAGAGCCATACGTGTGAATGAAAAGCAGCTCAGCATTTGTAACCGGCTCACCCTCACGCTTGGTCTTCTTTTGAGGGATTCCAATCAACACGTAATTCTCTTTCATGAACCGCAGTGTTTTGGTTAGCCGCTTCATATTGTTGGCAGCTTCCACTACGGTCACAATCGGGTTAGCCATTTACCCACATCCCTGCATGCCCGTACATTTTGGTCAGTGTAGCCAGCTGCTGACCATACGCAGTGAGCTTGTAGGTGCCGTAACCAGCCAAATCGTTGGCCATGTCCATGAAGTCATAGCTAATGCTGAGACCGTCAACAGATTTACTCTGTGCAACCCCTCTGGGAAGTGCTCCCTGGAGAGCTGCCTGAGCTCCGGGCGTTCCGCTCTGGGTCTGCAGGTACAAGGTCAGATAGTGAGCAATGTAGAGGCCCATGAGGTACTCCCACTGTCCTTTGTATCTGCCATGCTTGATTGCCTTATCGGCCATTGCCTTGAAGAGATTGAAAACAGGAATCGGAATATAGCCTTCCGCGTTGCCAATCTTGAACACAGGGAACGTGGCTGAGAACATCGCCTGTGTATATTCGGGGTTGTCTGTGAGAATAACGTTGGAGGAGCCCCCAAAGACCTCCATCATCATCCAAGCATTGTTGGTGTAGCCAAGCATACTCCAGAAGTCGACATAAGCCATTGTGAGCTCCTCCTTTCAGTTATTCCTCAGTGCTGTCGTCGTCGGACTTGTCGCCGCCCTCGACTTCCTCGGGATGGGCCAGCTTGTAGGCCTCCATGATGCGTTTCTTGAACGCGCCCATCTTCTCACCGTTCTTGGGCTTCAGCTCGTACTTCTCACCCAGAGCGATGGCATCATCCTTACCCATCACCTTGAGCTCCTCATAGAAAGCCTGGAGGGCGGTCTGGTGAGCCTGGTCGTCGATGACCTGCTCATTGTCCTCCTCCATCTGCTTTTCAACAGAGGAACCAGTGACGACAGTGATGTCCCCGGCCTTCACAGCCAACAGGTAGGTGGGGTCATTCTTGTACTTCTCCGGCATGTCCTGGAACGCACCAGGTACCGTGATGAAGCTCTCGACCTCGGGGTTACCCTGCTGGGCCCCCGGGCCGATGGCAAAAGCCTTTTTGGAGAAAATGCGAATAGCCATTCTGTTTCGACCTCAACTTTCTTTAGATGCCGTCCATGTAGCGGGCGGGCTGGGTGTAGAGGAACTTGACCTGGCCCATCTGAGCCGCGTAGATGGTGATGTACGCAAACTGGAGAGCCACAGGCTGGGTCATCGCCCGGGTCAGAGGAACCGGCAGGTCGAAGTACAGCTTGTCCTTGTCGTTCACGTAGGCCACCATGCGGTCGGTGGAGCCAGTGCCAGCTCCGGTGCACCAGCGGCTGGGAGCGATGAAGAGGTCACGGCCCTGGTTCTTGGCCAGGTTGTTCTTCTGCACATAGCTCAGGATGGACTCGTCGCCGGAAGTACCGATACGGGTAGACATGATGTAGGAGTACTTGGTGGGAGGCAGCAGCAGGTGGTTGGGGATGGCACTCTCATCGTACTCGGAAGCCGCCCAGGCCTCGGTCAGGAGCTTGTTGATGTCCCACAGAATCTCATCAACGGTCTTGCTGGTCCACAGAGGAGAACCGGCAGCACCATTGGGAGCAACAGAGGACACGATGTTCGGGTCGTTCACCAGGCCGGTCATGCCGGCGGAGGCGAAGCCGCGATACACGAGCTGGTCGATGGACTTGTTGTAGTTCAGCCGGATGCCACGGTCCAGGATGGAGTCGATGGAACGGCCGATGGTCTGATACTTCTGGCTGTCGACGAAGGGGATTTTCATACCCTGCGCCCAGGTCAGAACCTTGTAGATGTCCTTGTTCACATTGGCCTGAACCAGGCTGATGACGTCAGTCGCACCACCAACAATGGAACCGTCATTGCCACCAGAGGTAGCGTAGTCGACGTTCAGAGTGGAAGTGAAGTCCACCCAGCCGCCGCCGGTCTCAGCCACGATGTCACGGGGCCAGGTCACGCTGGTCAGGGGTTCACGAATCTTGGGGTCACGCTTCTCGAGCTCGCCCTCCAGGAAAGCCATACCGGTAGTGATACCAGCGGCGTCGATGGTGCGAATGCCAGAGCCCAGGGAAGCATCGGACAGCATGCGAACATTACTGTTGGTACCGAAGCTCACGCCGGCAGCAGCGTCAGTCACGATGTTAGGCATTTACTTTTTCCTCCCTCTTAGCCCTTGGCCCGGGTTTTCACCGTGACCTCGGTCATATTGTTGGCATCCATAACGCCGGTGGTCCACTCGATGTTGTCGACCTGGATGGTGTTGGCACCGTCCGCAGTAGCCTCGAAGCCGCCCACCACTGCATCGGGGTAGGTGTCATTCTTGGTGATACGGACATAAACAGCAGAACCAGAAGCCGGGGTTCCGCGCTGGCACTTCACAGTGCAGTTGCCACGGACCATGACATCGCAGGGAGCCGCATCCAGGTAGTCCGGGTTGGACTGAGGATTGAACGTGTTGGCCTGAACGACCTCACGGACTGCGATGCCAGCCACCTGGGCTGCAGTGGTGCCGGTGCCTACCAGCTTCCACTTGTTGTCGGCCGTCAGAACAACAGCCTGACCGAAGGCAATGGCGCCATCAGCGATGCGATTCTGGATGATAGCATCAGCAGTGCGGGACTGGGTCCCAGCATAGCCGGCATTCATCATGATACCGATAGTCTTACCAGGCATCTCTTAGCCCTCCTTCTTGTAGTGGGGATTGAACCGCTCGGCAACAGACATACCGAAGTCAGTGTCTGCGTCAGCGGTCTTGAGCCGAATGTCCTTCATGGCGTCCTGAGCACTCTTCTTGGTGGCGGTCAGAATCCCAGCATACTGGCTGTCGTTGGTGGCCATGCGGGCCGCCTTGACAACAGAATCAACCAGACGTTTCCGGACACGGGAGTCCTTCACACTGGCGATGATGGGCTTCATCTCACGGAGCATAGCCCGGACAGCAGCACCGGAGTCGTTGACACTCTCGGGGTCCACGGTGACCTTTTCCTCGCCGTCGGCATCCAGAACGTTGGTGTCCTCGTCGGTCTCCTTGGCCTTGAGCTCTTCCTCGAGCTCGTCCAGGGCCCGCATGGAGGAATCCTTGATGAGGCCGTGCTTCATAAGGACACGGGTCATGGTGTCCTCCATCTTGGCCTCGATTTCCTCCTCGTCCTTGCCCTTGCGGTCCTTGGTGATTTCCAGGACATCGGCCTCCTCGTCCTCCACCTCAGCGCAGAGAGCATCACGGACTTCCTCGGCCATCTCCAGAGCATCCTCAGCCAGCTCCTCGGGAATGGCGGCGTCACAGGCTTTCATCTTCTCCAGGAACTCACGGATAGCACCGCGGACCCGGTCAGAATCGCCTACACGAATCTTGGACATATTGCTTACCTCCTTAATTTACTTGTCCTTGAGACTGTCATGATACTCTTTGATGCACTCGGAGATTGTGTCACCGCTGCAAAAGAACTTGCCATCAACAAAGAGCTCGTAGTGTTCATCTGCATGCTTTATCTCAATAGCCGGCAATGGTCTTCACCGCCTTGCTAAGAATCTTCACCCTGCGATATGTGGATGGGAGTTTGGCCTGCTCGTCATTGATACGAACTGCCGACCCTGCCCGGCCTGCCTGCACAAGTGCTACATGGTTGCCACGGATTGCGGTTTGGTAAATCTTACCATCCCGTTCTACGTACTCACACTCATAACCTGCAGATACTTCTCGCTTGGCACCCGATTCGATTTCGTTGATGACAATAGGGTCTCTGACGAGAATATCAGCAACAAGGAAATTACTCATTGTCCCTTTGCCTCTTCTTACGTCAGTCAACTCACCCTTGCTGTAGATGCTCCAGTTATCAGCTGTTACATCGACCGAGGGGTGAGTATCGGTAAAGGCCTTGCCATTGAAGCTTGCGATTGTCTTTAGGTCGAAAACCTCGTTCGGCTCACGGTACACTGTGACAATCCCTGTGCCGTCAAGGCCAAGTTCCTCTCTCAGATACTGATATGTACCAGTCCGAGCAATGGGAACATTAAAGCAAATCAGGCAGCCATTGTCAAGTCGAGTGATGTTGTCCGAGATTTTGGAACCATAGTACTGTTTCACTGCCATTGGTTCACCACCTAACTTGCTATTGACTTTTTATAAAAACCGGCCGGGAATGTAAGGTGGAGCATTTGCCGAAGGAGGTCAATCCATGGCGAAATGTTGTGGGGTTCCCCGGCCGGTTTTCAACAAATGTTACGGAATCTGCTTGTAGCCCTGGTTGACCAGCTCAATGATTTTGTTCACGAAGTCCAGTCCGATATAAGGGAGCTTGCACGATGCTCTGCCATTGTCCAGCTTCTCCACCGGAAAGCTTACGCAGAACTCGAAGCTTTCCTCCTTGGTGGTCCTGGTATAGATGATTACCTCATCACCAAGGTTTTGCACCGTGTACTGTAGATTCCTTCTGACCTTTTTCTCCATGTCCGTGTGCCTGCCTTTCTTGACTTAAGTTATATTAGGTTATCTCTTAACCTGATACTATTATACCACAAACAAAAGTAAATGTAAACAGTTATTTGTGATTTTCTGAAAAAAGTTTTGGCTCAGGCTGTGACCTTGGTGAGGGTATAAACCTTGTTGGTGCCATCATACACCAGGTTGAAGGCATCTCCGTTGGCCGGGTCAGCAGCAGGCCCCATCACAGGAATCCCACCGATAGAGCCAACCTGGACACCGTAGTCCTGGTTAAGCTGTGCCGTATTACGGTCCATCTTCTTTCACCTCCTTGTTATGATGCTGGCTCTGTTACCACCTTGACGGGCTCAGGGGTCCAGCAATCCGGAACGTTCGGCTTGGGAAAAACTACGTCCTTGCCAGGGGTTGCAGGCGTGTCAGCCATAAGTCATTCCTCCAGTTAACTGCGCTTCGCATTTAAGATCTCATTAAACTATTAAGCTTCGTCATCTTTTCTCTGCATTTGCTTATGATCTTTTTGTCATCAGTTTCATTTTGCGCTCTGTCAAAAAGATCAACAGCTTCAGCCATTTTTCTAAGAGCATCGTTATAAAGTCTTGCTGCAGATTTATTGTCATCACAAACCTTAATAGCCTTGTCGAGAACTTTACGAGTGTTAGGCAATTTGCTCAAACTCCCTTCTGCCCATAGTACGGATTACTCCGTTTAGGTATACCTTAGCAGGCCATTGAATATCATCCAGCTCGATTAGTGGTTCTGGGTAGCAGCGGCAGTTCCATATCTCACCGGCATGATAGTTACCTTCAGATTTCTCTCCAACAAGAGCTTCCGGACTTGGAGGATTGTCCCAGCGTACCAGCACTCCCTCCATTATCCTGTGGCTCTTTCTGACTCGGTCCCCGTCCTGAGCTGTCCTCCAGATGTACCACTTCAGTCCAAGGTTCTCAGACCTTGCTCTGGTCAGTGCAGTAGTGGTCTTTGATACCTCGGTCCTTGCAATCAATCTGGCAGAAGCCCCGGCATGCTGAGCTGTCTTGTCTCGTATCAGCTCCGCGATTGTGGTGGCTCTCTCGCCAGTGAATGTGTAGTCCCGAATGTCAAGTACCACTTTTTGTGCAACATCATTAGGGAGGGTCCGAATCAGTGCTGCATTGGACAGCACCTGAGATTCAATGTCACTGTGTAGGCCTTCCTGTATTTCCTGCATTAGTGCCTGATAGATTTGCTTTGACTTGGTCTGTTCTCTTGCTGCCTTCCTCCAGGTATTGTAGTTACTCATTGCCAGCGGAGTGACCATCCTGCGGACTGCCGAGAAAATAAACTTTTCATAGGCAAATGAGTTTTGAAAGTTGTTCATCCGCCTGACGTATTCCTGCTGGTCATCACCAGACAATGAGCAAATCTTACCAAAGAGGTCAACAACATAACGAAGTGAGTTTAGGAACTCCTCTTCAATGAACCGTGCTCTACGCCAGGCATCGTATTCCATAGGTTACCTCACTTTACTCAAGGTCAATCATTCTTTCTCCGACAGCCTTGATGTCCTCGGGAACGATACCCTTAGACTGCTTGCTTATGAGCCATGCAAGGTCGCCAACACTCACCTTGTAGACGTTCCCGTAGGAATTCTTTACCAGACGCTTGCCCTTGTCAATAATCCAGCCAACAGTAACACCTGTTTTCAGGTTTACCAGAGGTTCACCATTCGCATCAATGGTTTTGATTGCCTTGTCAATAGTTGACTTATCATGAAGGGTGCCAACAGTAGCAACTACATTGCGGCCACCATTAGTTGTGATTTTTGCATAAGGCTCATTGTATGTTTTTAGCAGTTGCTTACCCATGCTGATAGCTTCCTGGTCACTGTCCAACTTCATTGTATCTGTGCGGCCGCTCTTGAATTTGAACATGTACATACCGTCCGTAACCTTGGCATCAGTGGTTCTGGTAGCCGGTTTATCCACCATCATGCACAAGATGGGGTCATATACCTTGGGCATTTCTATTCCTCCCAGCTCAATGTAATTGTTTGCCTACCAAACTGGCGTGCTGTTTCATGGTCCTCGAAGTATATGTCGATTCGATTTCCAACAATAGCAGAACCAGTATCAGCGGCTATGTAAGTATTGCCTTGCTCATCAGTGAACTCTGTGCCGAACTTGTAAAGGTTGTTATCCACAGCTACGGACACACCCTCAATGAGTGGTACCCCGGCAGCTCCGGTTACTGGACCATCTCCTCGAAGTGAGGCCCATCGACCACAGCATTTCTCACAGCCACAATAGGCCGTAGCTACGAACTCAGCTGTTCTCGTACTGTCAGTTTCCGCCGTCGAAGCCTCTGGAGGGATTAGCTTCGTAAGTGAATGTAACTCTTCATGGTCCAGTTTTCTATTCCCTCCAGTTACCTCGATGGTATTGCCCTTGATAGGCTCAAGGCCCGTGGTCTTGGGAGCCACAGACCTGAGCATACCGAAGAGGATTAAGCCGAGGAACACAACAAAGAGAATCCGGATTACCATGAAATTGAACTTCCGCTTGAACTGTCGTTTGGCTTGGCGCTTGGCTTTGTTTGGGTCAAGCTGGATGTTCAAGTAAACCGTCTCCATCCTTAACCCTCCTTTCATTCAGTCTTGAGCTTGGGCTCGGAAGCCATGACTTCCTCCGCCTTCTTGAGGTGCCAGGCCACTTTCTTGGCCTTCTTCATCTCTTCCTCGCTGACCTGGAGCTGAGTGCCGATGGAGCCCAGCACGTCCTGCAGCTTGCTGTGGAGAGCTTTGGCTTCCGCCGCAGCATGGTCATACTTGGCGATGAACTCGGTAGCCAGGAGAGCCTCCTTGACTTCCTTGTCCTGCTTGTGGAGCTCCTTGCGGAGAGCTTTGAGGGACTCGATGTAGCTGGTGGCCTCGGCATAAGTGGTGATGGTTTTCATTTTCTTTTCCTCCTAAATTTGTGATTGTAGTTTGTGCCTTCCTTATGGTTCTATTATACCACAACTTGCTTAGTTTGTAAACAGATGTTTGCCGATTTTACGAAACTTTTTCGTTCAGCCTGATGTCCTCTGCCACTGTGGCAATGAACTCAGAATTGGTGGCCTTGCCTTTCATGGCCGAAGCGCTGTACCCGAAAAGCTTCTGCAAATACTCGTGATTGCCTCTTTCGAAGCCAACCTCGATTGCATGTCTGATGGCACGTTCCAATCTGGTGCTTGTGGTGTTACGCTCCTTGGCGCTGATGGGATAAAGCTCGGTGGTCACACTGTGAATCAGTGCCGGGTTTTCCAGCACCTTGGAAATTGCCACCTTGAGGTACTCGTAGCCGGAAAGTGAAGCCGGGATGCCTGCCATTTTGAGCCTTTCTACAATTGCTTTCTCGTTTGTCATTTTGAATGCCCTCCTTTTAAGTTCTGTATTTACGGCCAGTGATAACATCAACAACATCAACACCAGGACCGAATGCAGCTCTCATCTCGTAGGCTTCCTCAGCAGTTACCTGCCGGTTGGCCTGCTGTGCTCTATACCGGCTGAGGAACTCTTCGTCCTCCTTCTCACTAGCCAGGATGCTGAGCTTCTTGGTGTCTTCATCAATGAGCCCCAGCTCAACCCAGAAGCCAAGCATATCTTCCATGGGGACCCGGTCATTGCTTTTCCAGCGAAGCTCGCCATAGGTGCCAACGTATGCCTTAGGGAACATCTCTTTCGCATTCTTGAGGTCGTGCTCATGGAAGTTATACATTTTGTTGCCGTCCTTTCGATTGTCCGTGTGGTTTGCTCTTCCTTTATCTATTATTATTATATCATACTTACTATAGAATGTAAACAGAAACTTTCACTTTTTATGAACTTTTTCTATTTGTTGGCCGGGTGGGAAGTGCCCCGGCCATTTGCTTAGCCTACGACAATTGCTACTCTAAAAGCCATGACCATGATTATCACAATAACCGGCACAAGTAGCAATGCTCCAAGTACGATAGCAATTATGCCTCTTGCTTGCTTTTTGGCTTTTATGTTCTTTACACCAAGCCAGATTAGAATGAAAGGAACTACCAGAAAAACGATTGCTGGAATGATTGTCATTATTGTCTGCATTTGTGACTTCCTTTCTGCTTTTACTGAGGCCTTCCCTATCCTCAATTCTATTATACAACATAGAAAAGAGAATGTACATAGTTAAATTGCAGAAATGGACATTATCGTGAAAGGAGCATCCATCCTGCTGGCCATCCGTTCCAAGGCTTCTTTCTGGCTGTCAGCGTGGATGGTCATTACATCCTGCTTTCCCTGGGACTCGTACTCGATGAACCAGGTGATGCCATCATCCAGCCTGTTTATTGCCCTTGTCAATAGTCGCTTTTGTTTCCACTTCTTCAGAAGCCCCACGAGGACCACCATCCTTTCCGCTTAGCATTGCAGCTTTCAATAGCTCGTTTTCTTCTTCCTCACACTGCCGTTTCTTCTCTTCCTCCTCTGCTCTGGCCTGGTCAATCATCTCATCTGTGATGTTGGTCCAGAGTCCAGTCGTGGGGGACTGCTGCTTGAGTTCACGGAGAGCGGAGGGCTTATCAATCAGGCCACCAGCATAGGCATCGAATACCGGCTGGGACTGCTTTTGAGCCAGGTCAGCTTTCTCCAGGTCAGCAGGTCTTCTAACAGGATTGAAAACCAGTTCCATATCATCAGGAAGCTCGCCGAGAGAGGACATCGTGATGATTTTCATGAGCTTCTCGAGAGGGCCACGAGCGTAGGTTTCTTGCTTTTCCTGGATAGTGTCATAGTAGTTCTGCAGCGTCTCAGCACCAGAGTTGAAGCCGGTGGGAGAGCGACCAAAGAGCTTGTCAATAGGAATCTCTGCAGCACCCGAGATATCCAACATGAACGACTCGTATACGTCATTGATTCCTGTGAAGCTGTACTGGTGCTCTGCAAAGTCGTCGTCCTTGTCCATAGCCATTGTGCCGGTATTGCACATGAGGTGGTTCATGGTCCTCATGGTATCGTATACTTTCTGAGCGGCTTCCTGGTCTCCCAGAGTAAGCATCTGAGAGAGGCCATCCATCTTGAATACCCGGATGTTGGCCAGGAAAATCAGGAACGAGATGTTTGCCGAAGTATCATCACGCTTCTTGAGTTCCGTGAACACGTGCTCCAGCTCAGATGCGCCCCAGAATGTTTCGGCAATTTCCTCCCAGTATGGAAGCTCTCTGCCTATCATCTTAATTACTCTGGAGTGGTGAATCTTGTATGTCTTTCCAGTGGTATTGTCCGATACCATGTAGTAGGCAGGCTGACCAAAGTCAGGGTCATCAATGTCGGTGACCAACTCAAGGGAGGGGCTTACTCCTGACCACCTATCAACAGTGAAGCAACCTTTATAGGAATCCGGCATAATGGTGTCGAAGTCCAAAGGCTCTGCCAGGTCTCCCTGGTTAGCAATCATCGGCACCAGTAAGCAGCCTCCATAAAGGCGGGCCCACTTGAGGCACTTGAGGAACTTGTCATTGCTCTTGGTCCTTGTCCAGGTCTGCATGATTTTGGTGATTTGGTCCGGGTCAATCTGGCTCTGAATCTCAAAGCCGTTCTTCATCATCTCGTTGGCAGGCTTTTCGATGATGGCCTTGGCAATCCAATTATTACGGAACAGAACATTGAGGGTCCAATAGTCCCAGGTGAACCGTTCCATGATATAGCCGGAAGTCTGTGCCAGGTTGTTTGCTCCCATGCCGAGATTGGCCGGTGGATTGGAGTAGGCGTCCATCATTCTCTTCACACCAACAATATCGGCATTCTGAGTGATGATGCCAGGCAGCTCCGGAATAGAGGGAGGCAACTGGTCTGTCACCCTACCAGGAGGAGCCACCGGAGCCGGCTTCCTGTTTCTGCGTTTACTCATCGGTTCCCATGTCCTCCATTCGTGCTTTATTCTTGTAGTTGTTCTCCTTTTTCCAGTACCGCAGGTATTCCTGGAGGAGGTTTTCCACATCGGGGTCAAGGCCAACAGAGGTACCGAGTGCTTCCTCCAAAGCCTTGATGTAGTAGTCCAGGGCAGCATGGACGATGTTCATCGCTCCGTTCCAGTCGTACTCTGTCTGGTTGGTGGGCCGGTAGTTGAGAATGCTGGCTGCCAGGGAACCATTCTGGACAGGTTCGTCGTACTCGATGGCCAGCTCAACCAGAGTGTCGGCATCTTCGCTGGCTCGCTCGTAGTACTCATTGCAGATGGAGTGGATGCGGTCGAAGCGATGGCCCTTTGCATGAGTGTGTACGTGCTTCATGTCGTTGGCCACCACAACGGCAACGTAGTACAAGTTAGCCAAAACCTTGCTGGCCATAAGTGTGTCCTCCCTTATATATTACTAGTATATATTATATAACAAGAATAACTATTTGTAAAGGTTTATTTTATACCCTCCCGAATACCTCGTATTTGCTGGTCGTGGTAAATATGCCATAACGCATAGCATCGCAGGAGTGGTCATTCTGCTTGATGGGTTCCTCTATGCCTTTTTCACCTTTCTTGGCGTCCCACTGGTAAAGGCCAAGTTCTGCCACCAGGTTCGGGCATTCGTCTTTGTTGATAAAGATGTGGCCAATGGAGAAGAGGGTACTCACCATAGATATGCCAGGACGGACGTCATTCTTGGCTTTCATGATTCTCGTACCGACTTGCTGGTGGGCTACATAGAGGGAATCGGCTGAGGGGTCAACAATGAGAAACTTGTATCGTTGGTCAGTCAGGAAGTCCTTGAAGTCAGATACGTACTCAGCATCGGTCTTTTGCCTAAACCTTTCTGCGCTGTTCCAGCAGTACTCCCTGTCTATGTAGAAGTAGGGGATGCTATCTCCTGGCTTGCTATACTTGTACATTTCAAGGTATACCATGGGGTTGGTTGTTCCATAGTCAGCGGCATAGAAAGGATGCACATCTTTTTCCTGTACCTTGATGGGTAGGACCTTTGCTCGCTGGTCATTGGAGTAGAATGTGCTCTCTGGAATGCTGGAGTATATCACACCATCTGCAAAAGCCCACTCTCCCAGGATGAACCTGCGGTAGAAGATACCGGTGAACATTGCATGGTACTTCTCAATGGTCTCTGCAGATAAGGATGGATTGTCCTCAAGGTTGAAGTGGAGCCTGACATACTTTCTTTTCTTGGCCTTGTCCACATGCTCTACCTTGAACCAATGGCGTGGGCCTTCTGGGTTGCAGTTGAACCAGTACTTAGCACCCTCAACAGAACAACGAGCAATTGCTTGTTCCACGAAGGACCTGGGCATCAGAGCCACTTCATCGAATAGGACCCCTGCCAGAGTCAGTCCTTGAATGAGTGCTGCCGAGCTTTCATCCTTGCCACCGAAGATGTAGAATATATTGATATTGCCTTCATGGGAAACGATTAGCTTTCCCTCTGTCTTCCTATCAATTACCTTATATCCTCTCATCTTCAATAACTCTGATAATGGCTCCACAATGTTTCTTCTTGCACTGCTAACCGTCTTGCCGCAGAGCGCAAAATTCACTCCTGAGAAGGTGGCCATGCCCCACATCACGAAGCTAAGCCCCATTATGACTGTTTTACCAGCTCTTACAGCTCCCTCTGCTATTACACCATTTGCTTTGTTATAGGGGCTAGTTGGTAGCCACCATGTCAATAATTGTAATTGCTTCTTACTAAACGGACTATATTTGAATGACATAATGACTACTCCTTTCTTACTAATATATACCTAATTGATTTAACAAAGGAAACTGTTCCCGCATCCTCTGCTTCAATAGGCTCATAGCATAGTCGTTCCTGGCCTTGCACATTTTCTTGCAATAGTGTTTACGCCTGCACTTTTCACAATGGCCATCCAGCTTCCATTGGTCTGTTAGCTTCATTATTGGCCTTTCTTTGCCTGTGTGCTATCCCATACCGACTATCCTTTCTCATATAGCGGACATTTTGTTATGCAGTACGATTCGTAAGTATAGCCATTCTTTAGCTCCCTCCTGATAAGCTCTGCTTTCCATCCATCAACAGGAATTAGTTTAGCAGACCATGAACAATCACTGCCAGGAGGGTTTGTCGCTTTACTGCAAGTCCAGCATAATTGGCTTTGATGTACTTTAGTCACATACTTTCCCTTGCCTCCGTTTTGATGTCATGCTCATCCATAGCAGAAAGGTTACTACTGAATAGCGGGCATCCCTCGCATTGCTCATACGCTGCATTGGAAGAGTCCATCCCTTTACAGAAACTGGTTCCCTCCAGAGGAGTGTACATTCGGCATTGCACCACAGCAACCACTGGCTTCTCATCAGGAATGGTAAGTTCAGTGATGTTTGCCATGGATTCCTTCACCCAGCTCATAGCCTTCTTCATAACCTTTGCCTGAATCCGGCTTTTGGGTGTGCCCTTTACTTGCTTGTTGATTATATAGGCTTCCATCCTCGAAATGAGGTTTTCAACAGAATCAAACTGGTTCATTGCGTCCTCCCTTTAATACGAGAAGAGCCAGGGACCGCAGTCCCCAGCTAATCTCCATTTCTTTATGCCTGCTGCTCGTCCTGTTCGGCATTCCGCTTGCGCTTGATTTCACGACACTCGGGACACCGCTGAGGAATATGCAGGCCGTTCTTCTCGAAGAACTCTTTTTCAGTGAGCCGGATGGTAAAGGTAACACCACAGTCGATGCAGGTGTGCTCCTCTTTCTGCTCACGCTTTTTGCGGCACTTGGGACACCGCTTGGGGAGTTCATACCCCTTTTTGATGTAGAACTTCTGCTCGGCCGGGGGAATGCTGAATGTGGTCCCGCAGTCGCAGCAGTTCACTACTTTGGTTTTGAGTACCTGGTGCTCCTCGTTGGTGTTGGGAACCAGCACCTCATCGTCGTTGTTGCCCATGTCAGTGGTCTCCTTTTCGTTCTTGGGATTGGGACCAATGGCTCGGGTGATGGTACTGGTCAACACACCATACTCCTCAGCAATCTGCTCATTGGTCATGCCGGATTCTCTTGCCTGCAGGTACAGCTCTTTCTTGGTTGCCATTCGTTATGTCCTCCTCATTGTTTGAATGTTTAACGGGATGGGGCGGGAGAGCTACCACACTCCCCCCCAACCCCGCTCCATAGCCCTCAGGCGATTTGCTTCAGCATTTCGATGAAACTCTCCATCAGGCCCGTATTCATAGTCACGTTGATGAACTTGCTCTCCTTGGCCTTGTCAGTGGACCGGCCAGGCTCCTTGTGGGTGATGAAGTCGCTGTACGCATTCAGCAGGCCCCACTGGGTTCCCATGAAGTTTGCCAGGTCGTCTTCCTTATAGGCCGCCAGAAACGCTTGCCGCTGAGCTTCCATGGAGTTGACCTTGCGGGTGGAGTACTCTTCCTTGATGGGGAACAGGCTCTCAACAAGAGCAGTTACCGTGGACTCAGAGACCTTTGCCAGAGCCAGCTTCTCGGCTTCCTTCTTGAACACGTCCATGTGGTTGGCCGCCATGCCGAGGACTTCCTGAGCGGAGTGCAGCTTGTCCGTGATGGAAGTGGTATGCCGGAGGGCCACCTTGCTGTCCGCCTCTTTCCAGGCCATGGTGAACTGGTTGGAGCAGGTCATCCGCAGAGGGGAGATGGAAGCCTTGAGTGTGGAACCACCGGTGTGGCTGTTCTGGAAGATGATGTAGGGAGTCATCGCATCACCCAGCACGTACTGCTCAGGGAGGGAAGCGATAATCCAATTGAGCCAGCCGGACTCACCAGCCTTTTCAAAGGTGAGGCCCTCAGGGATGATGGCATCGATGAACTCGAACGCCTCGCGGTTCTGAACGATGGTGAAGTCCTTGCCCACGATTCCGAAGATGTCGTTGGTGTTCTTCTTCTTGGTGCAGAACTGGCCAGGAATCTTGAAGCCGTTGCTCAGGTAAACCGGAGCTTTCACTACCTCGTAGTCCAGGCCGCTCATTGCCAGAGCCTCGGAGATGGAATTGGCTTCCCGAATATCGGTTCCGCAGGGGTACCAGCTGGCCGTCCGGCGAGGGGCGGTGGTCTTCTCGGTGGTGATGGTGGTCTCGGTCCCGGTAAGAATGTTGTTAGTTGTCATTGTCTTTTCCGCCTTTCTTTTAGGAGGGATTTGATTTTGGAAGTTACCTTCCTTCCCTTACCTTGATTATATTATACCACACTTTCACTCGAATGTAAACAGTTATTTTGAAAGTTTTTCAACTTTTTTTCAGTCGTCAGACCATACTTGCTGGGCAGTAGCCTTCAGAGCTTCCAAGAATCCGTCATTTTCACCCTCATGGTTTTCAAGGTCATACATCTTCTTTTTCAGCTCGTACTCCTGCTCAAGCAGTTGCTGTCTACGTTCATCAAGGACTTGCTTGTAGTCCTTAGGCATATCCTCCGTGTACTTGGCCAGGGAATCCAACGCCTTAAGCTTGTCGTGTAGCTCAATGCTAATACCGTCTCTGCCTGTCTTGATTGCCTTTATGAGTTGTCCATCTATCTCGTCGGCCGGCTTAAGAGTGATGCTGGTTCGATGGATATTAACAAAATCAGTCAAATCAGCAAATGCAATCTTAATCCACTGGTCGATGATGTCAGCTCCTGTGACGAGGGCTTGGTTCACTACCCTGGCTTTGAGCCACTGAATGTAGCGCTGGATTCTTGGCTTTCTTCTTAGGATATAACCCTCTGCGGAGCTTTGCGCCGAGTAACCAGCCTTCCGCAACGATGTCTTTACATTGTAGTTCATGATGTAGAATTCGCAGAATCTCTGCTGCTTCTCATTCAAGCCCTCTGTAGCTTCTTCTTTGGACATTTTCAGAAGCTCATCGGTGGTGTACTGGTCATACTCGATTGGTGCTCGAGGCACGTAGCTAACTCCTTTACCTTATGCTTCACGCTTGACTACTCGTCATGCTTGTCTTCGATTCTACTCATGTAGAAGCCTTTGGAGATGTTACCTTTCTGCTGAACCCTCTTGAGAAAGCTCTTGAGGTTGCACCTTGCGCAGTTGTATTCTTCGTTGATGAAGAAGCTGCAGTGCATTTCCTTGCACATTTTGCAGAACTGTCGCTGTTCAGCATTAACATCGATATTTGTGTATAGAGTGAATGTGAATGCATTTGGGGCTCCTGCCACTCGCTCTATTTTGAAGGACAGATTGGTATACTTCTTGGATGCCATATACTTTGCGTAGTGCTTGCATCCTTTTATGTAGGCCTCCTGTTCTGTTTCCCCCGTAACTGTAAAGCTCTTCACTTTGAGAGAAAATGTCATAATCGTTTCCACCTTACTTGGTTATGCAACCGCATTCAAGTTTTCCTCACTGCAGCTTTGGCCGCACGGTCAACAAGCTCATTGTACTCATCCCCCGAGTGGCCTTTCACCTTTACGAAGTCGAGCTTTAGACGAGGGTGGTTGTTTACGATTTCCAGATACGTCTCCCACAGTTCCCTGTTCTTGACTTCTTCTCCGCCTTTCGTTTGCCAATTGTTCTTTGCCCAAAAGTTGAGCCACCCAAACGTTATGGAGTTGATGCAATAAGCACTGTCACTGTGGATTGTTATCTCGATGCTCTTTTTCTTACCCTGTCTTTTGGTGATATACCTAAGGCCTCGTACGATAGCCATGAGTTCCATGTGATTGTTGGTTGTCTGCGGTCGATGGCCAGATACCACCAAAGGCTCTTCGTCCTGGGACAGTATCAAAAATGCGTAGCCGCCAGCCCCAGGATTGCCAGAGCACGCACCGTCTGTGTAGACGTCGTATTTCATTATTTCACCTTTTGCTCACGATATTTCTTGTATGCCTGTACCAAAAGGATATGTTTGCATAAGGCCTCATAGTAGGATTGACATTCCAAAGTGCTGTAGCTATCTCCCTCAACAAGAACACTAACGAAGAGGTAATTGTCCACCTGCTTCACCAGCTTTACAGGCATTTTGTACTTGTCTCCCACAGACCTGGAGAACCGCTCAAGGAACTCTTTGCTCGGCTTCTCTGTCTGCTTGGTGGCCTTCATTATCTCTTGCAGTAGCTTGCGCCTGTTCTTCTTTTCCCTGCAGTCCAGGTACTTGATTTGATATACTTCCATTTGCGGCCTCCTTTATACGGGTCAAGGGGAGGGGCACAAGGCCCCGTCCCCATCCCGTTGGTGCTGCTTACTCGAAGTCGAAGTCGTCGTCGTCAGCGGCCTTCTTGGCCTTCTTGGCAGGCTTCTTGGACTTCTTGGCGGGAGGCTCGTCCTCGTCCTCATCGTCATCATCGTCGTCATCGTCCTCGTCCTTGGCCTTCTTGGCCGCAGCCTTCTTGGACTTCTTCTTGGGCGCCGGCTCCTCGTCCTCGTCCTCATCGTCATCATCGTCGTCATCGTCAGCCTTCTTGGCCTTCTTCTTGGCCGGGGCTTCCTTCTTGGCCTTCTTGGCGGGCTTCTCATCCTCATCCTCGTCAGCCTCGTCGGTCTCCTCAGACTTGCCGGCGTTCTTAATCCAACTGTCGACCTTGCGGGCGGTCACCCACTCGGGCATGAAGCTGAACATGGTGGCGGCGGCCTCGTTGGACTTGATGGCCAGCAGGGCAAAGTTGGGGAAGCGGGTCATGATGTCGCGGATAGCAGCGGTGTCGGTACCCTCGTGCAGGGTGTTGATAGCCTCAGAGGCACTCCAGTTCTTAGCCATTTGTACATTTCTCCTTTTTCGGATTGTTTTAGTCAAGCTCGATGGCTTGCTTTATTGGGGTACGATTTTTGCCTTGAGTATGATTTCCTCGTCCTCGACCATGAGCCGGGAGAGGTTGTCAACAAAAGCAGCGTCCTTGTTGGTTTTGAAAACCACTGTCGTTTGTGCGTTTCTGTCGACTGCCAACCTGTACACGGACCAGGTTCCTAAGCGGATTTTCTCACCACCCAGGAAGGCAATCATTAAGAGGTGCTGGCCGATGCCTGCGACAAACTGTAACGCCTCGGACACATGGGACTCGGTGAACAGCACCTTGAGCTCTACATCGAAGTTCCCTCTGGCGGAGTGCCCACCATACACGCCCACGGCAGTTATCAGGTTGTCATTTTCTTCTGCCAAACTTTTCACTCCTTTCCTTGAAGAACTGTTCACGAGCCTTTGAGCTGGTTTTGACCTTTTTCCTGTCCACTGTAGAATCCTCCATGGGTTTTACCACTATGTGTTCAGGTGCCTTACCAGTTGTGATAGCCTCGTGAAGCTCCCCGATGTAGTTTATATCCACAATGGCATAAATCTTGTCCTGCTGTAGGAATTGGACTAAAAACACAGGAACCTTTTTTGACACCATTGCGTGATATTCCAGCTTTTTCATATCCAGCATATCCAACCTGTAGCTTGAAGCATCAGTTGACTTCAACTGGACCATGGCTACTTCATTTTCTCCATCTTCCTTGGTAACCCACCCGGCCCCTGACATGGGAGCCGGAATGAGTCCAAGGGCCTTGAGGGTCTTCTTCTCGTTGTTCGAGTAGAATTTCCCGGAACGTTTGGTCATGGGGTTAGGTCACCCTTTTTCCAGGATTTGTGGTCTGTCAGTCTTGCCTGCCAGAATTTGGCCTTTTCCCAGTTTTCCATGTCGCAGTAGATGCTGGACATTTCGCAGGCTATGCAGCCCTTGATGTACTGAGTTGTCTTGCCGGGTGCCGTGGTCTTGTGAATCTCAATGGTGGACTTGTGCTCACCCATGGTCAATTCACAGAGGAACTTGTCTGACCTCTCCTTTTTGAGAGTGAGTGTGCACCCGGTTGGTACCCATTTCTGAGCCAATGTGAAAGTTGTCATTGTCCTTGTGATCTACTTTTAATGAGCCGGCTTGGGATTTGTTTCCTTACCCTTGGCCCATTGTTATTATACCACATGTCTCAGGAAATGTAAACAGTTTTTTTGTGAAATTCCCAAACTTTTTTTATTGTTCCTTCATAAGTGCCGGTCGAGAAACAAAACCATAAAGGGCAATGCAGGCGGAGTCAGCTGCATCATCGTCATAGGCGAAGAAGGCCCCGTTCCCTCGACACTTCATGATGGACTCTTCAAAGCCCAGGTCAATCACCTTACGTACCGAGCCAAACTTCTGAGGATTCTTTACGCCCTCAATCGGTTCGAATATCGGTTTGGAGCTACCAAGCACAGCCGACTTCCACGCTCTTGTGTCCACCGACCATGTGTCAATACCAAACTCAGCTCCGGTATCAACAATGTACGCAATCATGGCAGCTCCTGGCTTTATCACGTTAGGCCTGAGGTCATCACCTGCGGTAAAGGTCCGAAGCCTCTCACAGATGATGGCCACTTCTACTGGTGAGTAGTTCCTCAAACAGGCCTGAATCGCAGACCTGAGCTTCTCCTGAAGCAATAACCTTTTGGCAGTCTTTGTGGTTGTCCCTTTGAAGTCCACACTCGTGACTTTCTTGAGCTTTCCATTCACGGCAATCGAAATGCCTGTCCTGGTATAGCTCTGGTCAATGCCTATGACACATTCCTTGGGCTCATACTTCGAATCACCCCTGGACTTCTCAGCCTTTCTGTAGAAGCCCTTGTGTCCTTTCTTGCTTGCTCCCGGCATCCAGTTTCACCCTCCCCATTCCTATGTTGAAGCAGGCATCCCGCATATTGCACTGGTCAGCTCTCTTCACGTCACAGTTCTTGCACTTACGAGGAGGAACGATATGCTCTTCGATGAACTCTCGTTTCATGACCTGAATGTCTTTCAGTCGCTGGACATAAGGAGCTACCTTTTCTTTACTGTATGTTACGGGCACAACCTTGATTTCCTGGTCGTCCTTGCTATCAACAAGAACAAATCCCCGTCTGTGGGGAATACCAGTATAAACTGTGAGGGCCCATAGGTAAAAGTTGACTTGCTTCTCTCCAGAGGGGTGACCACGTTGCTTCTTAAAAGCAAAGGTGTTCTGGGACTTCACATCGCAGATGATTTCCTCTTTGAAGATGTTGAGCAGAGCATCAATCGTGAAGCTCAGGTCATACTGCTCAAGGAACAGAGACCGCTCAATAGCCACATCAATCTTCGCTTGCCGAAAAAGTGTGTACCATTTCTCGTGCATTGCGTTCCCTTGAGCAAATATCTTTAGCAACTTGATGGGGAGGTTCTCTCCCTGGTTCATTTTGTAGAACAGGCTCAGGACTTGCTCACGGTAGCAGAAGTCATTGTCGCTTGCCAGAATTGCAGAAGCATGAAGTCCATAACGGTTCTCATGGTCCCTGGCTTCCAGGAATAGCTTCTCAAGCCGGTTCTTTACTAGCAGCGCCCACATCTCCGAGTCCGAAGCTGTTTTGGCAGCAGCCAGGTCTTTGCTCATGTTAGACATTGAACTGCTCCTTTCTCAGCTTCATCAACTCTGACCGTACAGGCTTCACGTCCTCATAGCTCACAAACCCTCGGTCAAAGAAGAAAGGCAGTTCTGCTTCGCCAAACGGGTTTGATACTTTCGACTTACTGATTTTTGCCTTCATGATGATACCGACCTTTTCAGTGTCTGAACTGACAGCAGGGTTTTTGTTGGGAATGTCAATCCAGGCTCTGCGTGCCACCTTGATACGAATGGAGGAATAGAACTTGATTGCTCTGCCACCCGGTGTGTCTTCCTTCTCACTGAAAAGCATAGCATTCATCTTGTCTCGTACCTGGTTAACAAGAATCAATGTCGTTCCTGTTTCCTCACAGATTCGAACGATGGATGGCAGCATCTTGGAGAACAGTCTGGCTACACCACCGATTCGTGTCTCATTCTGTGCGTCCTTCTCAACCTTGTCGATGTCTTCCTTTGGTTGACAGGCTGGCACAGAGTCAATGGCGATGATGGGGACACCAGCCTTGGCAAATTTGACTACCGCGTTCAGCGCTTCCTCACCATAGTTAGCTCGGTACACTATCATTTGCTTAGGCTTAACCCCCATGCTACGAGCTCGATCCTCATCGTAGGTTCCCTCAATCGGGATGTATACTCCCAGTTTATGCAGGCTCATAAGCCAGTACACGAGTGAAGTCTTTCCGGAGCTCTCAGGCCCAAACACCTCAATGATTCTGCCTTTCGGCATTCCTCCACCGATGATGGCATCCAAGTCGTCAATGGCTGTAGACCACCGAGGGATTTGCATCGAGGTAGCCTTGCCATTCGTGAAGATGGCTCCCTTGCCTGACTTCTTCTCTATGTCCTTGCATATTGCCTGTACTTCTTTTAAGTCCATTGTTTCACCTCGATATAATCGAAGTATTGTACTTTAGAACATTTGCAAAATACTTCTTTTTGTTCATCTCGCAAGCACCTGCGGCTTTGAGAGCCTTGACAACACAAGCATTCAGAATCCTCTTCGGAATCCTGTCCTCCAGGTCATCAATGTCTGTGTACTTACCGTTTGCTTTCCTCTCAGCCTCTATGGCAAGGGCAGCTTTCTCACCTACACCCTTGATGGTCATCATGCCCTCTTGGATGCAGACCTCTCCGTCAACCTTTCTCAGACCGAATCTCGCAGACCCGTTGATATGAGGCGTCAGAATCACGTTGCCCTCGTTAATGGCTATCTTCTTATACTTGAACTCTTCCGTATCATGAGGTGCATACTTGAGGTTCACATACCAGAAGTACATGGGATAGTATATTTTGTACCACATCATTTCAACAGCAATCAAAGCGTATCCCATAGCGTGTCCCTTGTTGAACGAATAGGTGAGCAGCTTGGAGAAAATCTCCTCTGCCTCCTTGCGCTTGATACCCTGCTTCTTAGCTCCTTGGATAAAGAGCTCTCTGATGCGGTTTTCCTCACGTTCCTTTTCCTTAAGTGCTCGCTCAGTCGGGTTGGTACCTTTCATGAACTTCAGCACTTTGTCCGAGTCTCCCCAGTCCAGTCCACCGATTCCTCGGCAGATGGCTGTGATTTGTTCCTGGTATACCACGGTGCCATAGGTATCTTTGGTTAACTCGTAGTAGATGGACTTGTTCATGTCATTCACATGAGCCTTGTTGTAGGCATACTGCTCAGGCATCTTCAAGCCCAAAGGACCAGGACGGTTCAGAGCATTTGCGGCACAGATATCTTCGATGCAATCGGCATGAATGCTTGTGAGGATGTCAGCCGCTGCCTTACGTTCAAACTGGAAAATGGCTTCCGTGTTACCCTTACGGAACTCAGCAAATACCTTTTCATCCTCAAGCCAGGACTCGTCAAACTCCTCGCCGGTGAGCTCCTTTAGCTCTTTCAACACAGAGAGTGTACGAAGTCCAAGCATATCGAACTTGATAGCATTCACTCGTTCCAGGTTATTTAGGTCATAGGCCGAGCTGAACTTATCCCCATGCCTTTCGATAGAGGTATAGTCGAAAATGTTGGTTCCCACGATGGCCACACCGGCTGCATGGGTTCCAATGTACCGTACTTTCTTGTACATCTTGCTGAAATGCTTGATGATGTTCTGGAACCTTGCGCTGTATTCTTTGCATTTGGTCTCGAACCTGGCTGTTTCGTAGTCGAAGTTCTTGGACTCAGGGTCAATGTGCTTGTTCACGTAGGCTTTGATGGCCAACATGCTTTCCTTCTCAGTAACACCGCAGACCTTGAAGAGGTCGTTCAGCAGATTGTCTACCTTGAAGAGTCCATACGAACAAATCTGGACTGCCTTGCCCTTATGCTTTTTGATTAGGTACTCAATAACCTCTGCACGGCGGGAAGTCTCGAAGTCGATGTCAATATCGGGAAGCTTCTTCTTATCCTTGCGGAGGAACCTCCGAAAGTCCAGTCCAAAGTAGAGAGAATCAACATCCGTGATGCCCAGTGCATAGGCTACTTCACAGTTACAAACAGAACCACGACCAGGCCCAACAGCAATACCTTGGTTCTTTGCCCACATGACGTAGTCCTGAACGATTAGGAAGTAGTCGTGGAAGCCATGTTCCTTGATTACGTCGAACTCTTCCATGCACCGTTTCCAGTATCGCTTGTTGTACTTGCCTCTTCTCTTGAGGCCCTTTTTGATTTCACTGAGCAGTAGCTCCTCAGAATCCACTCCGTCAGCAAATGTGGGGAGCGTCATCGTCAACCCATCAAGCAGGTTCCCGTCTACCTTTTCAATGATTTCATCCAGGTTACGGCAGTACCTCTTGCACCTTGCCTTGGCATCATCGAAGTCCCCATGCATTCTTAGGAATCTTCTCCGCAGGTCATCCGGATGTGGCATGTACCTCTCACCGTAGGTGTTCTTGACCCACTGTGCTTTGGCCTCCTGCTCTTCCGGTTTGACTTTCATCTGGTGCATCTTCACGAATGTGTCATAGTCCTCTTCCCTACCATAGTGAGAGTCAGATGTCAACACACACTCGATATTTAGTTCATCTGCCAGGTTCATGAGCCCCTCATTGACTCGTTCCTGCAGTCCCTTTTCAGAGAGCTTATAGGGTTGAATCTCTATGTAAAGGTCATCACTGAAAATGCTTTTGAACTTCTTGAGTGCCTTCCTTGCGATTTCCTCTTTACCCTCTGACACTTTAGCCGAAGTGTAGCTGCTGATACAAGCCGTGGTGCAGATGAGGCCCTCGTGATATTTCTCCAGCAGATCGAATGTTATGATTGGCTTGTAGTAGAAGTTGTGAATGTTTGCATAGGATAACATCCTGTTCAGGTTCTTATAACCCTTGAGGTCTTTGCAAAACAGACACAAATGATACCGTCGTGCTTCCGGATTGAAGCTCGGCATGAAGTAAACTTCAACGCCCATGATTGGCTTGATGCCTGCTTCCTTACAGGCCAGATAGTGTTCGATCAGTCCTGATGCTGTGCCGTGGTTGGAGGATGCTAAAGCAGTGTAGCCATATTCCTTGGCCAGCCGAGCCATCTCCATCGGCTTTCCCAGTCCATCAAACAGAGAATAGTCATCATGGCGATGTAGGTCAAGCATCTAACTTACACCACCGTTTCGAGAAGTTGTACAGCCACTGCTTGCTCTCGTCCGTCTGAACTGTGAGTGCACCGTTGTCCAGGAAAGCATCAGCTGCTCCATCGTGGAAGTGGTCTTTATAAGCCAGCTCCATGAGGATGGCAAATGCATATGACCCGTCAGTGTCCAAAAGCTTGAGGCAAATGGCTTGATGCCACTTATTGAACTTGCCTGTTGCAATACCACAGAAAATGTTGGCCATGCACTTCCAATCGTACAGGTTGTTCTTGTTCTTGTGGCCTACCGGTCTGCCAGGATTTCTAGCAATGAGCTCAAGAGTCTCGAACTGGTCCTCGTACGCATGGAGAGAAGTTGCCGTGTGGTAGTACTTGCCAAGAGGAATGTGAAGCTCGTTTGCCAGAATCATTTGCAGATTGGTAAACACAAACACATCATATGGAGTTCCCCAGACAATGTCGTTGCTTCGCATATAAACGTGCATGTTTAGGTGACCATGTCTAATGGTGAACTGCAGTGCAATGGTGCACGGAATGTCCTTAGACTTGTCATATACATCGGCTACCCGATGGATTGTCAGTACTGCCTGCCTTGTGTCATGGTCATTTCTGAGCTTATCCACACAGTCCTGAATGCGGTCAGCTATGCGATAACCGTAGGCACCGTGGAGGGTCTGCCCATTGTCAGAGAATCTTGCCATAGTAGGATTCATGAGTGTGTAGCAGGCCAGCCTTTCTTCCTTGGCAACAAGGAGCAGACTTTCTGCCATGGCGTGCATAAGAGAGAACTTGCGATGAGTGATATAGGAAAGGTTCATTGTAGGGTCTTCGATACAGAACGTTTCCTGAACCAGCTCCTTGGTCTTCATTCCACGAGGAGCTACCTCATCGCCATGTTCCAGAATCTCACGAGCCAAGCTCTGATAAACCTCAGCAAAGGTTTTACCCACAACCATTGGTTCCACCACCTTTCTGATTATATTATACCATAGTTTTGCCGGAATGTAAAGGCCTAACTTCGAAAAACATTTCTTTCATCAGGTCCACAAACTTGTCTTGTCCTTCCAGAATCTGCTCTGCAGCTCTGTCCAGCCGGCTCTTCTCTTCCTCCAGGTCTACCTCTTCCATGAAGTACTTGAGCTCTTTGTAGCCGTTCACTCTGTTGGCCTCAAAGCCAAAGTGATTCATGGGGTCATAGTCTCCAATGAGGATGGGAACACAGCCAGCGTTTACTGCCTCAACCAGCCGAGGAGTTACCCAACCAACTTCCTTGCCAGCAGTACGGCCAGAAACAAAAGCAAACTGGAAAAGGGAGAGGACTCTGCGGTAGTCCTTGTATGCAATCCGGAAGTCTTTCCCTTGCTTGTCCTTGAAGAAAGCAGCGATGCCGTCCTTGATTCTCATTGCCGGGAAGCCATCACGCTTCTCAATTATGTACTCACCGAACTCATCTTCACGGCCTGCCTGATTGCCACCGAAGAAGCAGATGTCTATCTTCATCTCACTCACCGGAATGCTGGTATCGAAGAACAGCTCGGGAATGTAGCTGTATGCCCCGGGGATTCCGAAGAGCTCGAACTTGCGGTCCATAGGACTCTGGTGAAGAACGAAGTCACACATCTTGATAATGTCCTCGTTGTTCTCAGCGAAACCGTAGTCTGTGAAAATGTAAACAAGAACATCACTCCAGTTGCGTGCCATCTCAGCCTTGTACCTGTCGTTGCCAGCTATGATGCCGTTCACGATAAATGTCACCGTGCGGTTCTCGCGCTCAGCAATGGTGGGCAGCGGGTAGAGAGAAAGGGAAGCCCTGTGCTTCTGGCAGGCCTCCATCAGGTGGTTGTAGATGAAGTTGAACTCAGCCTTTCCACCGTTCCTGTCCTCCGTTCCCTCATAGTGGTTACCGAGCTTCCAAATATGTACGTTTGTCATATCAAAAACCTAACCTTTCCAAGGCCTCCTCGATGTCAGCCTTTTCTAACTTCCCACCTCGTCCGTCCAAGTTCATGTACAGCTTACGCTCAATCTTAGACTTTCTATAGAGGGTCCAGAAGTCATGTTTGAAAAGTAACTCACCAGGTTTAGCTCTCTTGTCAGAAGTGTCAGATTCAAACAGAACCAAACGAGCATCGTGAGAAGCCAGCAGCGTGTCCACCTGGTTCATGAACTTGTCATTGTCATATTGCCTGTAGTAGTGCCCGAATATTAACTCCGAGATGTGGAACCTATCGAAGAGAACTATGGGCTCCCTCCGGAGCTGCTGCAGCTTGTAGTCAACCTCAAATGCGGCTCTTGCAAACTGCATACAGCTCACGAAGTTAGCTTCCATTTGGTTAACAGGATAGGTCTGGAGTTCTCTATCGTAGAAGCGGAATACCGGAACATCGCACTCACGACCCCACTTGGTCAGAGCATCTGCGAATGTGGTCTTCCCACTCTTCCTGATTCCCTCGAGAACGATTACCATTTTGCCCTCCTGTATATATTATACCACAGGACCCTCCAAATGTAAAGGTCCAGTTTCAGATTGTTTGCTTTCCTTTTCCTTGTAGAAACGCTCAAAGTTGCGGTTGTTCTTGGTGGCAAAGGCCCGGTTGAACTCCTCTGCAGTGAAGCCAGAGAACAACACCATGTTCACCATGAATGCCATGCAATCAACCAGCTCATCCAGCTTGCCTTCCCTATCATATTTTCCGTTGCGAACGTTCTTCCAACGCTTGTCTGCTTCCAGCACCTCACCCAGCTCACCAATGAGAGCCAACACAGAGTACTTGAAGTCTTCAACAGAATCAACCGGGAGGTCAAAGTCGAACATTACCTTTTGCAGTCTCTCCTGCATCATGAAAAGGTCGGACACTTTCATGTCTTTCATGGAGGATTCGAAGCCACAGCACCAGGGACCACAATCACCAGTGCATTTGTCGTAGTCTTTGCATAGTGCCTCAGTCGTCTTCATCCTCATCTTCCTCTTCATCGTCGGAGTCCATGTCATCCAGGAGCTCCTGCAGGTCCTCTTCCTCATAGTTGTCGAAGAGCTCATCGAGCAGCTCCTCTTCATCATCGAAGGCCTTTAGCTCTTTCTTGGTCATGCCGATTTCCAGAGCGATGGACTTGAGGTCCTTGAAGCTGAGCTCCTCGAACTTCTCACGGAGGGTGGGCTCCTTTTTCTTCTTCTTGCCCTTACCCTTGGAGGCCTTCTTCTTCTTGGTATCGACCTCATCATCCTCTTCTTCATCCTCATCTTCGTCATCCGTGTCTAGGTCCTTGCTCACCCAGGCCTTTTCCATGATGTCCTTGACCTGCTTGTAGGAGTAGGGCTTGGCCTTGGAATTCTTGAACCGCTCCTTGTCGAGGGGAGTGACAACAAAGGAACCTCCCTGGCCCTGGCCAACTTTCTTCACCTTGTAGTCACGGTCGGTGATGGTACCGAACTCCTCGAACATCTCGATGAACGCAGGGACCGGGGTAACGCCTGTTGCCTTGAACTGCAGCAGCCTCACGGAGCCGGAGTCGTAGTCCCACACGGACCAGACAAAGTTGTCTTGGAGGCCGATGCCATCCTCACACAACTTACAGTTCTCGTGGTCTTCCGGGTCCTTGCACAGCTCGAAAATGCCGGCCGACCAGTCATTGTGGAACTGGAACTGGAAGCCCTTGTCCAATTCCTGGAGGAAACGGATACGCTTGACAGCGTCCTTGCCGAAGTAGAGGATTTCCTTCTTGTTAGCACCGCTCTTGGCAATGCGGTCTTTCATCGCTTTAATAAGGTCCATAACTATTTGCCTCCAAAATTGTGTATTTGGTTTAGAACCATCTGTGCTTCTGGGGTGCCTGGCTTAACGTCCCCCATGTCCTTGATTCCTTTTGGGTATCTGAGTCGTTTAACAACAAAACCAACTTCAGGAGCAATCCGTTTCATGTAGCGGAATCCTTTCTTGCCAGCCTCATCGTTATCGGTGCCACAGATTAAGCTTTTCACCCCGGCTTTCTTCAGCTTTCGTATCTGAGTCTGTGTCAGCTTCCAGCCGAGGATTGCCACAACGTTCTTTATGCCTAATTGGTTTGCCTTAAGTTTGTCCAGGTAGCCCTCAACAATGAGTACTGTACTGGACCCTTGCTTTCTTCCAAAGTCCCCTGCCACGGTGCGTTCCCTCTTAAAGCCTCGATTGTACATGTACTTTCGATTGGCCTCAACCTCAGGGTCAAATGTTCTCATTACGTAGCCCCTGAACACCCCATTTTCAAACATGGGAAATACTATCGGGTACCAACGACTGAATGAGCACTTGGCTCCGGATTGCTTGAGGAGCTTGGCAGTGAATCCTCGGTGCTTCATGTAGCGCTTAGCTTCTGTGCCTTCCTCTATGCCTGGCCGATACCAGTTGGTCTCTGGTAGGTTGTAGTAAAAATCTCTTGCTTGGGTTATTCCCTGTTGGTATGTTACCTTGGTATTCAACAAAGAACTACTAGTATTAGTATAGTTAGTATATATAGGGGCCGTCCCATTTTTATCGGCCTCACGAACGATGCGTTTTATTGCAAGTAAGCATTGGAGGTCGGATGGGGGTTCTTCATTGGGGTGTTCCAAGAGGTAGTAGCCTTTGTACAGTTCGAAGGATGAACCTTTAGCCCCACAGTCCGCATAGCAGTAATAAAATGCTTTGTTGACATTTATCTGCATGGATGCGTTCTTGTCGTCATGAAAGGGGCAGACAACCTTGTACAGTTCCTCTGGCTGGAATAGGCCAAAGTGCTGGAGTAGGACAACAAAAGTATGCACTTCTGCTGGGGTAGGGTCCTTACTCTGAAATGGGGATTTCTCGGTCGACATTCTTCATGCGCAGCACTACTGACTTCTTGACTGTGGCAGTGTAGCAGCCTTTCAGGTCAGACAGTGACACTACCCCCTTTTCGTAAAGTTTGGATAGCTTTTCTTGATTGACACTTCGACTGACACTGATATACGGTCTGAGTTCTTTAGGTGTGATGCCATGGCGTTTGCACATAGCAACAAAAGCAGACCAATCCTTGACACTACGGGTACGGTCAATGAATTGGCTTGTAACGCTTTCGTCAAGCACTTCCAAGAGGGCTTCTACATCATAGTCGACGTTAGTGCGTTCCTGGACGTATACGGAGCATTCGTCAGTGGATACGGACCTTTCGCCTGTCTTGTCAAAGTATTTGGCCATTGTGGCTTTCTTTTGGTCAAGAAGCATCTGCAGGCCAGCAAGCTGGTTGTTAATGTGGACTATGTCCTGCATCGTCTTGTCTATCGATATTTTGGGCACATGGATGACCTCCTTCCTTTTGGATTTGCAACAAGGGATTTAGAGGGAATAGAAATTTAGGGGGGTGAGGGATTACATTGGGTTGGATTCTGGTTCCCTCAGATTCCCTTTTTGCCAAATTTGAGCGCATTGTAAATGCCTAGAGGCCAGCGAGTACCGGTGCGGACCCAGACTACCTGGTCCTTTTTGGGGTAGAAGATGGAACCATTCTTGGTCTGCACGGTTACAGCCTCAGGTGTGATACTGCGGACCCTACCGGATAGCATGGTTTGGTGGCCGTCCTTGGAGATGGTGAATGCAACCACATTACCGAGTTGCATATTGTCGATGTAGAACTGCCGGGTCTGCTTGGCTTCCCCCTGAACGGGGGAGGAGTGAATACCCTCCATCTTAGAAGCCCTCCTTTACTTTGGTCAATTTATCAACAATGGAGGTACCGAATTTGTAAGCATCCTGCATCATCTCGGAACACTCAGCATAGTCAAACTCATAGCAAACATCTTCCATAATGGTGCACCAAGTATCGGTGAGTTCATTGCCAGTGCGGTTGCTGTAGGGGTGAAGTTGCTTGTGGAGTTTCTTGAATGCATCACAGTGTTTGCAGAGCTCTCTGTAGATTTTAGCCAGGTCCTTGTTTACATCCTGCAGGTTAGCCTTGTAAGTGATACCAGTAACCTTGCGGCCATCCTGAACCAGTCTGCAATCAAAGCCAGCCTTTTGCATCATCTTATACATGGCCTTGAGAATCTTGGTGTAGGCCTGCTTGGGACTGAACACATACCAATGGTTACCATGCTCAGCTTGACGGCGGGTCCAATCTCTAACAAAAGTATCAAAGTCAAAGGTCTGCGCCTTGGGCTTCTCAACCGGCCCCTGCTGTATTTTGAAACCGTACTTGTCAGCCAGCTTCTGAGCCATGGCCAGAGCAGCTTCCCTTTCGCCATCCGGAGCAGTCTTACAATTGGCAATGGCCAAGGCGGCCTGGATTTTCTTCAGCTTATTCTGCCGTTCATCAACAGTGTACTTCATTTTAGGTACCTCCTATTATTTGGAGCTTACTTTACCCGGTAAGCACGGTCCTGAGTTGGGGTATTCCCTTTGCCTATTATTATTATACCACAACTTGATGGATTTGTAAACAGTTATTTTTGACATTTCAGAACTATTTTCAGGCCCCGATACGGTCAGAAGCCACGTCACGTAGGAATTTCTCATACTGTTCAGTGGACCGTTCAACCATATCGAGGCCGTCGTCAAGCTCTCCGTTTGCCTTGCCTCTCTTTACCGCAAGTGCTGTGCCTACGCAAAGCTTAGCGGTTGAGTACATCATGTCCATAGACAATCTGCTTTCCATGGCACGGATTCTAGCACGTTCCTCGGCTTCCTTCCGTTCCTTGCTTGCCCTTTCCTCTGCCTGCTGCCTTTCCTGAGCCGCCTTTGCATCAGCGGCCTTCCTGTCCTTGTTAGACTTATACTGGATAACTGCAACAGCAATAGCTCCAAGGGCAGTTATCAGAGTGCAGATTACCTGAAGCATGATGCCTCACTCCTTCTTGGATTGAGTACCGAAGTAGAAAGAGACAATCATAAGGAACACAGTAAGTACATCCTTGGACTCAATGATTCCGCGGAGCGAAAGGACAGCGAACACAGCGGTCATTACAACTGTCAACAGAGATTTGACTTTGAGGAGTGCGGCCAGGTTTTCCAGAATCTTAGCGGCAGAGTCCTTGATTCTCTCGAACCGCTCAGAGGAACCTGTGCTCTCTTCCTGAGTCAGCTTCTCGTTTTCATCCATTTTTCTCACCTCCGTACTTCTTGTCGATGTAGGCTTTCATGAGAACGATTGCCTTAATAGTGTCACGGCTAAGGTTCACGTCGGTGGGATTGACTTCCTTGCTGGTTCCGCCATTAAGGATGTCCATGTCCAGAAGCTCCTGAATGGGAGGCTGCCAGAAAGAGGGAACATCCTTAATGTCTGCATACACAGGGTTGGTCTCATTGATCGCCTGCTTAGCAATTTCCTTGGTCTGCTTCTCGGTCATATCAGGTTCCTCCTTGCTGTAGTCACGAGCATCAACCGCCCAGTAGTAGGCACACTCGTTACGAAAAGTCCGGATGTCTCCGTTTACCCTCACGTCCCTCGTGCTTGCCGGGTCATTGATTCTCACTTTTCCATCCTCCCACCACACAACAACAAAGTGACCGGAACTAGTCCAGGTTCCTTTCTTCATGAGTGCAATGAGATAATAGCCTTGTTTGAGTAGCTCAAAAGCCTTGTCATGGTTCGCATGGTCCGGCTTATGATAGGTGTTTACCCAGCTCATCTGGTAGCAGGTGAGACCAAATGCTTTGAACTGTGGTTCAAAATACGCATAGTAGGTCCCCTGCTTGACTGCCTTGTACCCATGGTCCAAAGACCACTTGCAGGCATCAACAGGAGTAAACTTTTTGCCTGTCAGAGTTTCAATGAGCATTGCAGCTGCAGTAGGGCCACAGCCAGATTCCCCGATGGTTGTGCTTTCTCCTTTGGCGGAATAATCGAGATTCTTCCATCTAGAATCCGTTTGCAAATAAAGCTTTGGCTTCTTGTTCATATTCATCACCATAAAGTTTATAAAAGTATATAAGCATTGACAGTATTGTTTTGTGCGAATTGCATTTCTTTTGATTTGCAATCCACGTTTTCATTGCACTTAATGGTAAGTCTATAGTTGCAATCCCGTCTCTATGAATTGAATTGTGCTTTCATTTCTTTTCACATTAGGCACAGACAACTAAAACACCTCTTACGATTACGGATTATAGATTATGCGCAGAAGCCAAGACAAACACCGAGCGAATTGTTGGCGGTGTAGTTGTCGTAAATGCCAGACATGCCCACGCAGCAAAAGCGGTTGGCGTAGCCCGCGCACGGAGACCTTTCCCACCAGTAATCAGTCACTCCATTCATACCTAACGTTTTTATCCTGCTTGCACTATCAGTAAAGATAGGATACTGCTTGCCTTCTCCAGCAACAGAATAAATAACTGCTCCAAAAATTTCAACTTCAGAAAACAGCCAATAGCTGTCAGATGTCGTCTCAATTTCCTTGCTTTGATTCCCTTTGCTAGTCAACTTATTTGCTGGCTTCACAATCGCCTTCATGTCTGCCGGCATCGCATTTATAATATTGTAAATGTTTGTAGTTCTCATGGCAGACGATTTCCAGCTGCCCGCATCCGTACCTGTTGTATTCATTTGATACTTCGTCAAGTATAGCTGCTTCATACAAAAAGAATACGGAGCTAACCCACCAGATGTCAATGTATCATGATAAAAATCAGCAATTTGTATGATGTACTGATTTCCACCAATTGTTACTTGCTTTTCATCAAACAGATTGAAAATCTTATTATGAATTCCAATCTGGCCGAGTCTGTTAATCAAAGTCCAAGAAGCATTCGAAAAAGTATATGGAGACCAGTCAATTATACCGATTACGTCAATAGTAACATTTACTGCAGTAAGCGACCCAACCTTTACAGACCATGTGCCAAGCTCTGCCGGATAAAGCGTTGCAATATTATTTGTTACAGTAGCCATCAATGTCTTTGCACCTTTTGTCATTGTGACTACATTTCCATTTTCAGCATACACATTAAAGATAGCTGTGCTCGTAAATGTATCTATCATTTTCTTTACAAGAGCAGGCGTCATCCAGTGAGTCGTATCAGTTCCTGCTACTGCCATACTTTCAGTTGCGACCATGTATGTATAGAAAGATTTAACAAGAGCAGGCGTCATCCATTTGAGAGTATTTGTGCCTGCCTGCGCTTCTGCAGTTGTGGCTTTATCAATGACTTTCTGAAGTACCGAGTTGGAAAGGTTCCCAACAAAAGCAGAAACAGCCAGCGCATCGGTGGCATCATACCCATTCGCATTCATCATCTGAGCAATTGCATAAGCAATCAGGCTCATCTGGTAGGCGAACTTGTTGTTGAGCATGGAGCTTGCAATTCCTGCCTGCACACCACCGAGTCTCTGCTGAGATGCCTGGTACTCTTGGTCGCTTAGCATGTTCTGCTTGTTCTCATCGAACAGCTTGAAATTGTTAGCCGCCATAGTGTACCACCTTTACGAGTTAGCTATGATGTACCAGTACTCACCGATTCGGTAGTATGCAGGTGCATCCTTTTGCTGGATGTCTACCAGTTCACGATTGGTCATGCTGTCCATCATTCTTTCCTGTGCTTCGCCGCCCATAGCGAACTGAATAAGCCTGATATAGCCCATCGGAGTTTCAGGGATATTGTTCAGGCACTCCGAAACTTTCATGTTGCTACCTCCTTTTAGTTGTCGGCCCAGATGCCCTCTTCCCAACCCTTGAGGAATGCCGTGTCAGTATCCCAGCCAAACAGTGCCTTATCCTGAATGGTCCAGTTCACTTTCACGCCTGCCGGCTTAGGAACGATGTAACCGTTGAAAAGAAGAGCTACCATCGTCATAGAAGCCGATGGGTCAATTATGATTACCTGAACAGACATATCTTGGTTGTCAATGATATTGTAGGAGGCCAGAGGGAACATGGCCTTGATTATCTCATTCCACTGCTCAATCGTGCCATCCCAGAAGTTGCTTAGAATCCTTGCCTTTATGACTGTCCTGAAAAGTTCATCGTCCAGAATTGATGGAATATCTGGGTCACTCACGGGTAACTCTCTGGTCAAAGCCACATAAGAGCCAAGAATATCCAGCTGGTCTCCAACTGCATCGTCCAGGTTAAAAATCTCATTGAAAGAGTTGAGACAATCAACAGCAGGACTGACCATATCGAGGTATGCCTGAACCATTGCATTGAACTTTGGCTTCATAGCATACTGGGAGGTTATCAGTTGCAGGTAGGACTCGTTAGAATCTGCCATCACGATACCTCCACTGTCACCATGTCCACAGTCGTGTTAGCGGCTTCCCAGAAGTTTTGAATCACATCTGCCGGACTAAAACTTGTGCCATTGGTTGAGAACTGAATGTCAGTGACAGAATAAGCAGGATTCTTGATGCTGTCCATAACCGAAGTAGCCACCGACCAAATGATGGACCTGTACACATTCTCAGCCAACTGCATTCCCAAGATGTACTCAGAAATAGCTTGCTTGATTTTGTTCACGTACTCATCATTGTAGCCAGCCAGCTTCATCAGAGAGACTTTCACGTATACCTGCTTGTAAGTCGGCTTGTAATAACGAATGGTGAACACGTTACCGGTTACCGAGACCAGCTGGACTTCAGTCGTTCCATTGGTATAGCACCCAGGAGTCTTCTTGTTCCAAATCTCGGTTGCCACCTGAGTTTCCTCACCACCCTCAACAACAAAAGTTACCGAATGCGGAGGGAGGTTTGCCGGCACTCCAGGAGGCTGTGTTCCCGTGCTCGTAGTACCTGTGTCATTCTCGTAGCCTCTGACCCTCGTGACTTCATTGATGGACTCGATTGACGCCCACATGGCCTCAAAGACGGTTTGAGACGGTTGCCGTGTTCCCATAGCAAACCGCCCTCTCAGAGAAGCATCAGTCTCGATGTTGGTCCCAGGCTGTGCTGCCGTGTTGTTTATAACACTCAACCAGCCATAGACCGGAGTGACTACCTTGTTGATTGTATTTGGAAGAGCTCCGATATTACCTGGCTCTTTGGAAGTTGCCTGAACAGTGATAATGCCATTGTCCGGAATAGTTACCACATCCGGAAGCACCCAGCTGTTCATTCCATCGCTGGCCTCTCCCTTATTGATTACCGTACCGGCATCACCGGAAATTGTCAACTGAACAGTGGAGTTTGTGGCCGGCTTTCTCTTGATGCCTGCGTAAACCACGTCATTGTCCAGTCCAACCCCGATTGCCGTTATGGGAGTTCGGTTGTTGTAAACCAGCTGAGCCAAGCAGTTCGTATCGTAAATCTTCCTTGCAAAGATTGATACCTGCTGGTAGTCCATCGAATCGGGGTCAATGTAAATATCATCCCCGAAGATGGTCTTCATCTTTGAGATTAGCTCATCCCGTATGTCCGTATAAGTCGGAATGTGGAGGCCTGTCTCATCAATGAATGGAGTGAAATATGCCATTAGGCTGCCACCTCCACAGTTGTCTGTCCTTCATCAGTATTAATGCTAATTTTGAAATTGAGTGTCCTTCCTGCCCTGGTTATCTCAACATCATCAACAGAAATTACCTCAGGCAGTTCCATGATTCGTTGAGTTATCAGGAGGGAAGCACTTGTTTTTAATGCCTCCGGATTCATTTGGCCAATGATGGACTGGAACATCGGGATTCCGATTCCAATATTTTCCCACCACTCACCATAGAAAAGAAGCACTTTTGTTTGGACTGCCTGAGCAATAGCATCAATGCCTGAAGTATAGTCTTGGTCGTTGTTGCCGAAAGAATAGTCACCGTCATTGTCAAGCATACGATACTTCAACATTGACACCTCCTAAGGCCATAGTCTTTTGATGATTTGACTGAATGTGTACTTTTCAAGTGTGGTCTCAGTATAAGGAAAAGGCTCTTCATAGCTACGAGTTACCATAGCCGCTATTGAACCGTCCTTTGTTCCTACCGTAATGCCTACCCCATTGACTGAATTGTAGATAGCAAGCTCTCCAGCAGGAGGAGCAGTTCCATTGTCTCGTTCTACCTGAAGCTTTGCCTGATTTTTGACTCCCATTATGGCCATTCCATCTGAGAGGTCATGCCTTCTCTGTTCAACAGGATTCTGCACGTTACCATACTTCCACCAGTTGTCTATGGATAGGTCGGAGAAAAGTACTATGCACTCGTCTCCCTTGCTAACAGGAAAAGTTATGGAGTAAGCTCCTGCTTGAGGGAATGCCACCGGCACGTTTACCAGCAAAGGGTATTCCATGTAGGTTATCTCACCATCAGGTTTGATTACCCGTTCCCGGATTGTCGGCTGACACTCAACCGTCTGAGCCTGAGCATTGTAGCTCTGAACCACAGCGGGAAGAGCAACGTGAATCCCAAAGCCGATGTTGTTTATCAACCGTTGGATTACTTGCTCTTCCCCACCGTATAGCTCGCTGATACCGAGCAATCACGCCACTCCTTTCACTTAACTTCGAAGTCGTACATCATGCCATCAAAGTAGATGCCGACCGTGTTTATCTTGGTTCCATCGGGATTGTCATAGATGTTGACCTGGAACTTAACTCTGTTCTGGCCTTCCTGAATCTTCTTGCAGGAGCAGAGAACATCGTACTTAACAAGAGTGATGCCCTTATAGCAATCAACAGTTTCACGGTACTTCATTCTGAGCAGCTTGATGGCTTTCAGGTCTGCCAGGTAGTCGCATTCCTTGCAGTGGTCACGGATGGCTTTCTCGATGTACTTATCAAACATTTTCTTTTCCTCCTGTATTTCCGACTGGCTTTGTGCTTTCCTTTATCTTGATATAATTATACCACAAAAGCTTCCGAATGTACATACCTTTTTGAAAAGTTTTTGAAGTTTTTACCAAGCATAGATACTGCTTCCTGCCATCATTCCAGGCAGTAGGCCCGCTTGGCTGATAGCCTCAATCTTTGTGAACCACTCGTTAGTCCTTGTATCTCCGACGTGAGTCAGTTTGATTACACGGTAGATACCTTGTGAATCCAAGGACCGAACAGGCTGGCCAGGAGTATACCGGTAGTTTGTGACTCTCTTATTGTCGATATGAAACAGAGTATTGATATGAACCTGCGGGTTCAAAAGCACTGTGCACTCAATACCCATCTCGGTCTGCGTCGGTGTTCCAATCAAACCTGTCTGCGGGCCAAAGTCAAGAATCTGTCCTTTCTTCACGTCAGCGGCTGAGATGATGTTCACCTTACCGTCCTCTGTGTAGTATGTTGCATTCTCACTTCTGGCAATCTGAGCCAGGTAGTTCTTGGACATGCCGAACATAACCTTGCCTCTCGGATATACGATGTTCGTATTGGTTAGGAAGCCTGCCCCAACCTCCTGAGAGGACTTCGTCATTAGTACCTGAATTGCATCTCTTGAAGTCTGCTGAGCAACAAGAGAAGCTACTACCAACCCGTAGGTTGCATACCTGTCGGCATCCATCGATACCAGCGTCAGCAGGTAGTCCACTCCGTTTTCCTTAGACCTCAGAGGCTGTATCACGTTACCTGAGAAAATCAATCCGTACTGGCTGCCTTGATAGCCTGCCTCTATGATGATTCTCTGTCCCTGCTTGATGAGTTTGTTCTCATCCTCAGGGTTCAGGTTGTAAATTGAAAGAATGCTCTGGTTGGCCTCCAGATAGGCAGTCTTTACAATCTCAAAAGAGCACCGTAGCTCTGACACATCAAAGGCCTTTCCTCCACCTATGTCTACGAGGATTCTGTACCTTCGTCCGTACAGCCAATCACCGAGCGTCCCGACCATGTCGATAGCCTCATAAAACTCACCAGATGGCACCAGAGAATCGAGATACCCTCCACTCGAGCTGCTGGAATTCTCAACAGTGATAGATTGGTCATTGTTGTTCTCAGGAGTCACTCCAGAAGGATTTCCAGAGATGTAGCCGTTTCCATTGAACGTCTTTCCCTTGATGGTCCCCGGATTATTGATGCCCCACCAGATAGCCGGGTTGACCCAGTCATTGTCGTTGTAGCTTCTGAACTCAGGGTTTGTTGCAACCCCAAAGTGCAGGTGAGGTCCACTGCTGTTTCCGGTGTTCCCCATCACCCCAAGCTTTTGCTTGCAGGTTACTCGGTCTCCCACCTTAACAGAAATGGACTTCAAGTGCTGGTAGATTGTTCCGTAGCCACTGTCAGTTGCGACCCACACGTAGTTGCCTACTCCGTTGCCGTATTGAGCTCTTTTGACAACACCTCCCTCGCAGGCAACCACATTTATGTCTCCCTGGCCGACGACGTCTATGCCCTTGTGGTTCCTGCTGGCATATCCCTCGCTTGTCTTAATCTGCCCTCTCACTCCGAACAGGCTGGTGACTACGAACTTGCCCAAGAAAGGATAGGCTCTCATTCGTTATCACCCCAGACTAAGATGTACTTCTGGCCAATGTCCTTGTCGTTCGGTGCCGAGCTCTGCGTCTCTTGGATAGGGCAGATGTAGATTGAACCGACCTGCTTGTAAGAAAGCTGAGTTATCATGTTGGCAAACTCAAAGAACGAAAACAGCATGGGCAACTGTGAAAACAGAATCTCATTGGTCAGAGAATCCATCAGCGTCATCGACCAGTACTGCGCTTGTTCGTTGTAGTTCAGCACAAAAGTGAAGTCCTTGTTCTCCCCGTTAACCGGAACTGTCGTGCTAAAGGTTTGGTTCGGGGAGTTCGTAAGAGGTATCTTGTACATTACTGATTCGCCCCCGCTCCGAACCCAAGCATATAGAGAATGGATTCATCTTCCTTGTCAGTTGTGTCTACAGCTTGAAGCTTACCCATCTCAGTGTTGATGGTTGTCTGGCTCGCAAGGCTGATTTCCACAGTTTTGATTCTGACAATCGGCAATTCAACAAGAGTTACCGTTGCGCTCAAAGCCTGGTAGGTATCAGCTGTGTCGTTAGCCTGCAACCTCCGAATCACCATGTTCTCAAACAGACCGAGCCTGCAAAGAACTGCAATGGGAATGCGTTTCGTTTGGATTTCCTTGAGTATCTTGTATGCTGTTACCGACCGGCTCCATCCACCAGTAAACTGGCCAGGGACAAGAGACTGATGAACATCACTCATAATCACCTGCATGGTAACCTCAGTCGGTTTAACGTAGGAGTGGTCTGCAATAGCGGTCCCAGTTTCGACAGGGTTCTCAGTTACCTCCAATTCAGAGGCCACATCGATGTCCATGAAACCATCGAAAAAGTAACCGGCTATGTTCGTCTTGCAGTACAGCATGGCTTCAACAGTCATACCGTCCGTATTGGTTGCAGACCTGGCGAGATAGCCGTCAGCCATAACCGGTCCTCCTTTCCACTACTTGAACGGGTCGTATTGATTGCGCTGCTTGATGATTGCCTTGGAGGTCTTCTGTGCAGTCCCCTCAGCCGACTCACCAGGAGCAGCAGTAACTGTGATGTTGTTGGTCTGGTTGAACGTTCTGCCAGCACCATTGGAGCCACTAAAGCCTCCGCCGGCTCTGCCTCCTCCGAAGCCTCCGCCTCTAACAGCAGTTTCAGTAGAAGTGCCATAGTCATACCCGAATGTATCAGACCAACCAGGAGCGTAATACCAATCCCCAGGTTCAGCCCCAAGAATCGTGTTCCAAAGGTCGTTGATGCTGTCCAGGATTCCCATGCCGGTATTGGCAGCAGTCTTGCCCCAGCTAACGTCACCATTTTCGTCGAACTTTATGATTTTCCTGAAGATGGAGTTTTCACTCATCTTATCGAAGTTGCCTGTGATGAGAAGCACCAAGTCAGCAATGGTTCGCAGAACGTCCACTACTGCCTCAAGCGTACCTGTTAGAATCTCCCAGGCCTTATTGAAGAAACCAATGTCATCCAGGAAGTCAACAAGGTCACCACCGAGGTCCCAAAGCACTCCACCCACTTTTCCGATGGTCTCGAGCAGAGTATTGAACTTCGTGCTGAGGTCATCCAGACCACTCATATCGATGTTACCGAATCCGCTGGTCAGCTTCTCCCACGTATCACCGAATGCAGACTTGCCACCTCGCTGCCATGTGTAGAAGTCATCCAGAAGAGCCAGTATCGTTAGCAGTCCTGCAATAAACCATCCAATTGGTCCCATAGCCAACAGAGCAACAAACCCGGCAATCACGCCTCCTGTTTTCTTTGCCCCTGACGAGAGTGAATCCCAGAACCTCTTGAATATGTCTATCAAGTTCCCTATTGTTTGTACTACTGCCTTTCCTAACTTGAACATGATTGTGAAGAACTTGGCTATCTTTTCTGTTGCAGTAGGTATCTTGGCAATAAGCCAATCATTAAATCTTCTGAAACCGTCCCTGATATTGGTCAGGTCCTTTCCCAGATACTTGGTCAGATAGTAAGACACCCACTGAGTAGCATAGTTAACGATTACCTTGAGACGGTTGAACTCATGACCAATATCACGAACCAGCTTTAGACCATCCTGAAGTCCTTTCGGTGCTTGAATCTCATTTCCGAGGTTTTTGAGGTCCATAAACCGATTGTACTCCTCAGGGGTCATATAGAAGATGTCCTGATAGCTTGCGTCCATGGCATCAAGGGCTGTGAGGAAAGACCTCGCATTCTCCTCTGTGGTCCACATCTTGCGAGCGAACCTTTCAACAGCCAAATCAGCCTTTGCAGTACTATCCAACAGCTTCATCATCGCCAGGTTGGCGGTACCGATGAATGAGAAGACAGCCAGACCAGCCTTTAAGAAGTTACCCGCAATGCCGGTCCCCATGCCCATTACCTTGCTTTTGAAACCATCAATTTTGCTGTTCGCTTGAGCCAAGCCAAGATTGTCTACATCCCAGCCTAGCTTGACAAGGTATTCCTTGAGGGCTTCGGCGGCCATTACGTTTTCACCTCGCTCTTGACATAGTCTGCCTGCCTCGCCTCATTCTCAATCTTGACCTCAATCATTTCAACAGCATCACACCAGTCAAGGAACGTGTATGTCCCATCCCATAGCTCATGCTGCTTCCATAAGCCGGCTATCACCGGCAAATATACCCTTGCATTTACATTCTCGTAGTTACACGGGTCGAAGCCTATTCCTCCGTGGATTCGCTTTCGGATAGGACGTCGCCGAAAAAATCGTTGAAGTTGAATGCGATTGTGGAGATGAGCAGCTGAAGCGCGATACCCATGGAGAAGTCAACAATTCCGTAGGTACCATTGTCACGGACAACAGGAGTTTCACCAGAGGGAAGGACCTCCGTACAATGAGAGAGAATGTCCCTCTGCATCTCCAGGAACTCCGCCTTGCCCATGGGCTTACTGTCGGTACTGGCAGGGAGCTTCTCAGTTCCCTTGCCAATGGCCCCTTTAATCATGTCACCGATGCCGAAAGGCAGGGTCATGGTAAAGAGCTGCACCAGGATGTAGTTGCCCAGCAGAGGGTCGAACCGATGAAGCTTGAAAGTCCGGCCCTCGATGGTAATGGAATCTTCGTTGACGCGCTTCTTGATGTTGTCAGGGATTTGCATACTGTTCAATCCTTTCTGTTTTATGCCCGTTAGGACATCTCAATATTTGCAGCCATCATAGGCCAAGACCTATTCTGAGACTGAGACTGGTAGTTGGCATCCGCTGCCTTCTGAGGAGAAACGCCGGTACAGGTAAACGTATCACCAGTAGAGTTGTTCTTGATGATGATGGTCGCCAGAGCAAACCGAGAGGGCGCAGCGGAAACAACGTAGTTGTAGAACTTCTTCAGCCAGGAATTGAAGTCCGAAGACTGGAGAATCTCAAAGGTAACAGTGCCGTTCTTTTTTGCGGACTTAGAAACCACAACTGCCAGGTCGGCAGCCACATCGTGGGTAGTGATGTCGTTGGCATAGGCAACAGCAAGAGTGCCGATACCAGTGCCATACGCAGAGTACGAGCCGAGGTCCGGATGCTGGATGGTCACTGACGTGTCCTCGAAGGAATACGTGTAAATGTTAGCCATGTTCTGTCCTCCTTACTGGTTAACGTACACTCTGACTACCACGTGCTCGATGGCACCAGCAGCTTTGAGTGCTACGTAAATGGGAGGAGACTTACGGGCCTTACGGTCCTCAGCGGACTGCTCAGCCAGAGAGCCAGCCTGAATGAGATAACCACCAGGGACAGCATCTCCAGAGGTGAGCTCCAGCACATCCCCTCCAGCCCAAATGCCGGTAGCAATGAAGCCCATGACCCGAAGAGCCTCACAGCCGTTGGTGATGAAAGAGATAATGTCAGTCACACCAGACTCAGTCTGAGGAACCACTCTCCGAGAGACCAGGCCAGCCACTGTGTTCTGCTGAACCAGGAAATAGATGGCATCGATTAGGAACTGCTCGTCAGCATGGTAACC
>OGOI01000325.1_pt1 | contig 44832 bp, 35 predicted proteins | sample 1552631 | NCBI WGS metagenome assembly OGOI01 (sample SAMEA2580204, study PRJEB22360) | human gut metagenome | biome: human gut; feature: human-associated habitat; material: faeces | place: Denmark | collected 2008/2010 | reverse complement strand
GATGCAGAGCCCCAATTCGCAAAACTGCTCCTGCGGAGCGTTCCTTTTGCTCATTGAGGCTTGCTCGCCAAAGAACTATTGTTCTATGCTCTTACAGATGCCAGCATCTGATAATCCCAGCAACGATGCAGAGCCCCAATTCGCAAAACTGCTCCTGCGGAGCGTTCCTTTTGCTCATTGAGGCTTGCTCGCCAAAGAACTATTGTCATATGCTCTTACGAATGCTAGCATTCGACGAGCATCCGGCAAGGTTCATGGCTCTGCATCGTTACAACTTTACATAAATTTTACATTCACTGGTAACGAATTTTACATAAGCAAGATAAAGTGTAGATAGAAACCAAAAATGTAAAGTATGTTATGTAAAATGAGAGGATTAGAGTATGAGCTTTTTTGATTTACTGAAGATGGTAGGAGGACTTGCATTATTCCTGTATGGAATGAATCTGTTGGGTGACGGACTGTCCCGGGCATCTGGCGGACGATTAGAACGCATTCTGGAGAAACTGACCAACAACCCGTTAAAGGCAGTGCTCATGGGTGCGGTGGTCACCGGTGTGATCCAGTCCTCCTCCGCTACCACTGTTATGGTAGTCGGATTTGTCAATTCCGGTATTATGAGTCTGAAACAGGCAGTAGGTATCATCATGGGTGCCAACATCGGTACCACGGTGACCTCCTGGATCTTAAGTCTGACGGGCATTGAGAGCGATGCTTTCTGGATCCGTATGCTCAAGCCCAGTTCTTTTTCGCCGATTCTGGCAATCGTGGGTGTGGGTATTTTACTGTTTTCCCATAAAGACAAATTAAAAAATGCGGCAACCATCCTGGTGGGCTTTGCAATTCTGATGTTTGGCATGGATTCCATGAGCGCGGCAGTTTCACCGCTGGCAGAGGTACCGGAGTTTACCAATCTGCTGATCGAGTTCCAAAATCCCGTATTCGGTGTGCTGGCAGGACTCATTCTCACAGCGGTGATCCAGTCTTCTTCCGCATCCGTAGGTATTTTGCAGGCACTGTGCATGACCGGAGCGGTAAGCTTTGGCGCAGCAGTTCCCATTATCATGGGACAGAATATCGGTACCTGTGTTACCGCCATGATCTCCGGTATCGGTGCTTCCCGCAATGCAAAACGTGCGGCTCTGATTCATTTGTATTTTAATATTATCGGAACGATCCTGTTCCTTGGAGTGTTCTATACGGTCAATGCCATTCATCCCTTTGCTTTTCTGGGAGAAGTGGCAACACCTTTTGGAATCGCAGTAGTTCACAGCTGCTTCAATATCGCGGCTACGCTGGTATTGCTTCCCTTCTCCAACGGTCTGGTGAAGCTAGCCTGCCTGACGCTGCCGACCCATGAGGACGTGAAGGAAATGTCCGAGACAGACAAGACTTTAAGCTTACTGGATGTACGTTTCCTGGAGAAGCCTGCCTATGCCGTAGAGCAGAGCAGACTGGTGGCTTCTGTGATGGCGGATAAGTCCAGGGAAGCCATGGATCTGGCTATGGAGCTGCTGCATAATTTCGATGAGGCGAAAGCAGAGCAGGTGGCACAGATGGAGACGGATGTGGACCGCTTCGAGGATGAACTGGGAACCTATCTGGTGAAATTGAGTTCCAAACAGCTTTCCAATAAGGATAGTGAGACTTTAAATACGATTCTGCACTGCATCGGCGATTTTGAGAGAATTTCCGATCATGCCCGCAACATCAAGGAAGCGGCACAGGAGATGCATGACAAGCAGCTGGTATTCTCCGAGAAGGCGCAGGAGGAACTGAAGGTATTCGAGAGAGCGGTACACGATGTGCTGGATCTTACCATGACCAGTTTTAAGAACGGAGATCTGAATCTGGCAAGACAGGTGGAGCCGTTGGAGGAAGTCATCGATGGACTGAGCCTGGATGTGAAGCAACGCCATGTACGCAGACTCCGTAAGGGAAAATGTACCATTGAACTGGGCTTCATCTTATCCGATGTCATTACGAACTTTGAGCGTGTCAGCGACCACTGCTCCAATATTGCAGTCTGTCTGGTACAGGTGAATGAGGATGAATTCGATACCCACGCTTACCTGGATGAACTGCGCCAGGAAGATAACAAGGACTTCCAGAGCAAAGTGCTGGCATGCCGTGAGAAATACCAGTTACCGCCCACAAAGCAGGAACGTCTTGCGGAAAAGAATGCAAAACTGCTTGCGGAGTGAGGATTTACCGAGGTATAGTTAAGAGGAGAAAGCACAGTCAGAGAGGAGTGCTGTGAGATGGCTTTGATCTATGTAGTAGAGGATGACAAAAATATTCAGGAGATCGAGACCTTTGCCCTGGCCAATGTGGGCTATGAGGTAAAAGGTTTTGATTCCGCCATGGATTTCTATGAGGCGCTGAATGATACCACACCGGATCTGATTTTATTAGACATCATGCTGCCGGACGAGGATGGTCTGAGCATTGTGAAAAAGCTGCGTACCAGACAGGACACGGTGCTGGTGCCGGTGATCATGGTCACGGCGAAGACCACGGAGATCGACAAGGTCAAGGGACTGGATCTGGGGGCAGATGATTATATTACGAAGCCCTTCGGTGTCATGGAACTGATTTCCCGGGTAAAGGCAATGCTCAGGAGAAGTCAGAAGAGTCAGGAAAAAGATAAGGTGCTGAAGCTGGGGAACATTGTGCTAGACCGAGAGAAACATTCTGTCACGGTAGGCAAGGAGCCTGTGGAGTTGACCTACAAAGAATATGAGCTGTTAAAGCTTCTGATGACCAATGCGGGCATTGTGACCACCAGAGAACTGATCCTGGACCGCGTCTGGGGGATCGATTTTGAGGGAGAATCCCGGACGTTGGACATGCATATCAAGACGCTGCGGCAGAAACTGAAGGAAGAGGGCAGTCTGATCAAGACCGTGCGTAATGTGGGATACATTATGAACGGCGAGAAAGCGTAACAGAAGATGAAGAAAAAGATTAACAAAATGATGATCCTCATTGCCACGGTAACGATTTTGCTTACCATGGTACTGATCACAGTCGTGTATTATGATCTGTTCCGCAGACAGGTGCTGGAGGATCTGAAAAGCTATGGTTCCCTGTTAAAAAGCTGTTCTTCGGTAGAAGAGATCAAGGAAAACGGAGTGCCGGTGGAATCGGATCTGCGATTGACGCTGATCGGCAGTGACGGACAGGTATTGTATGATAATGAGGCAGATTCTGTGGCCATGGGGAATCACGCTTCCCGTCCGGAGATTCAGGAAGCCATGCGGGACGGCGAAGGTGAAGCAGTCCGGAATTCCGAGACCTTGTCCCAGTCCACCTTTTATTATGCCATCCGTCTGGAAGATGGCAGCATCCTGCGACTGTCCAAGGATGCCAGAAGCATTTACAGCATTTTCAGTCAGGCGCTGCCCATGATGGTGGGGATCTTTGTGGTGCTGCTGGTGCTGTGCATGGTGGCGGCCAGAGTGCTGACCACGAAGCTGGTGGCTCCCATTGAGAAACTGGCACAGAATATCGGGGAATGTACAGAGATGCAGACCTATGAGGAACTGACACCGTTCATGACCATGATCCGCAAACAGCATGAGGACATTATGAAAAATGCCAGAATGCGTCAGGAATTCAGTGCAAATGTGTCCCATGAACTGAAGACCCCGTTGACATCCATTTCCGGCTATGCGGAGCTGATCGAGACCGGCATGGCTTCGGAGCAGGATACGGTGCGTTTTGCTCACGGGATTCATAACAGCGCAAATCGTCTACTTACATTGATCAATGATATTATTCGTTTGTCGGAGCTGGACGGAACGGAAGAGGAAGCGGATACGGAGCTTTTGAATCTTCATGAAATGGCGCAGAATTGTGTGGAAATGCTGAAAATGAGTGCAGAGAAACACAAGGTGACCATAGCGCTGAACGGCACGGAATGCTATGTGACGGCCAATCGCCAGATGATGGAAGAACTTTTATATAATCTGTGTGATAACGCAATCCGGTATAACAATCCGGGAGGAAGTGTGGATGTGCAGACCTATGCCAGAGAGGGGCATACCTATCTGGTGGTAAAAGACACCGGCATCGGCATCTCCAAGGAGCATCAGGAGAGGATCTTCGAGCGCTTCTACCGTGTGGACAAGAGCCGCTCCAAATCCACCGGCGGCACGGGACTGGGCCTTGCTATCGTAAAACATATCATCGCCAAGAGCCACGCTGAACTGGAACTGGAAAGTGAACCCGGAAAAGGAACGACGATACGGGTGATTTTCTGAGAACTTCGAGTTCAAATTTTCTAAGACTTCATTCGAGAGAGTGGAGTCTTTTTTACGCATGATATTCCGCCAGCAGCTGTTTCGCATAAGCAACACAGTCTCTGTGCAGAGCAAATTTTTTGCCATCGCACATGATGACTTTGCGGAAGCCCAGCTTCTCCATGTATCTGCCGTTAAGGATCGTCTTGACGGTGGGAGCGAAGAAGGTAGGGTGATTCTCTATCTGAGAGAACAAATTGATAGCGGTGGTGGCTACTTTTACGGTGCGGCCGTCCTTCAGGGTGACGATGACATTCCGGCCTTCTTCTTCGGCGTAGAGGATGTCCGGTTCGGTGACATAGACGGTATCTTCATCCTCTCGAAGCTCTATGAGAGGAACTGCCTTAGACATAATATCCAGAGCATGGTCAATACTCTGTCCCAGTTCCGCTACTTTGATGGGCTTGTCCAGAAAAATAACATTTTCCGGATAGGTCTGTTCCCTGTAATTGATCTTGGAACAGCACAGCACGATGGGTGCGTTGACCCCCTGGGCAATCAGCGCATTTGCCACTTCTGTACCGGTGATGCCTTCCGTCAGACACATATCAATATAGAAGGCATCGTATTGCATGGGATTGGACAGCAGTGAGGTAGAATTACCGAAAGAATCGGTATAAATGATACCCGTAGACGCTGCTCTTTTGTCGGATTCCCGCTTTAACAGACGCTCCAGCTGCTTTCTGTCGGCTACATTATCATCACACACTGCTATATGCATATCGATACCTCCCGGACTTTATCTCATATAAAGATGCCAGGGTCAAAAGGTCTAAGCCCACATGAGCTTGCTCATAGGTGGGTGAAAGACCTTAGGACCCGCCCCGATATGAGCATAAAAGTGGGATGATAATCCCACGATATGCGAATATTGGGTAGGATTGTGGGAGTGCGTAGCACGGAACAATCCGTAGGCATCAAAGTCGGGGGCTTTTGACCCCGACATCATATAAAAGAAGTATAGCATATTTCCTATTTGAATAAAAGGGCAAAAAGCAGTACCTGTACCACCAGGATCGCCGGCATTCCGTACTTGAAATACCAGTGCTTCGTCTTATGACGGAAGTGCTGCATTCCCAGAATACATCCCAGACTGCCACCCAAAAGCGCCGTGAAAAAAAGAGAAGCCTCCGAGATGCGCCAGGCACCCCGGATGGCTCTTTTTTTATCGACACCCATGATCACATATCCCACAACATTGATGATCACCAGATACAGGATCACCACAGTAATTATAGTCTGTGCAGTTATCATAGACACCTCATTATTTTAATTCTTAGTTACCAAGTTTCTTCTCGTTCTCCTGTAACTTCATGGCACGAACCTTCAGAGACAGACCGAACAGATTGATGAAGCCTTCTGCATCGTGATGGTCGTACAGATCACCGGTGGTGAAGGAAGCCAGGTTCTCATTGTACAGAGAGTAAGGAGAAGTGGTTCCGGCCTTGATGATGTTGCCCTTGTAGAGCTTGAACTTTACTTCACCGGTCACATATTCCTGGGTTTTCTCGATGAATGCCTGCTCTGCCTCACGAAGAGGAGTGAACCATTTGCCTTCGTATACCAGACTGGCGAATTTCGCACCCATTTCCTTCTCGAATGCATAGGTATCGCGATCCAGGATCAGCTCTTCCAGCTGCTGGTGAGCCTCCATCAGGATGGTACCGCCGGGAGTCTCATAGACACCACGGGACTTCATGCCAACGACACGGTTTTCTACGATATCTACGATACCGATACCGTGCTTGCCGCCCAGCTTGTTCAGGGTACGGATGATATCGGAGACCTTCATCTTCTCACCGTTAACGGAAGTGGGAACACCCTTTTCAAAGGTCATGGTCACATATTCACCCTCATCGGGAGCCTTCTCGGGAGTCACACCAAGTACCAGCAGATGCTCGTAGTTAGGCTCGTTGCCGGGATCTTCCAGTTCCAGACCTTCGTGGCTGATGTGCCAGATATTACGGTCACGGCTGTAGGAAGAATCGGTGGAGAAAGGAAGATGAATGCCATGAGCCTTGCAGTATTCGATCTCGGATTCCCGGGAGTCCATGTTCCATTTGTCGCTTCTCCAGGGAGCGATGATCTTGATATCGGGAGCCAGAGCCTTGATGCCCAGCTCGAAACGGATCTGGTCGTTACCTTTACCGGTTGCACCGTGGCAGATGGCTACAGCGCCTTCTTTTCTGGCAATCTCTACCAGTTTCTTGGCGATCAGGGGTCTTGCCATGGAAGTACCTAACAGATACTTGTTCTCGTATACGGCATGAGCCTGTACACAGGGAACAATATAATCATCACAGAATTCATCGATAACGTCTTCAATATACAGCTTGGAAGCGCCGCAAGCCTTTGCTCTCTCTTCCAGACCGTCCAGCTCCTCTGCCTGTCCGCAGTTGACACAGACACAGATAACTTCGTAGTCAAAATTCTCCTTCAGCCAGGGAATGATAGCGGTAGTATCCAGACCGCCGGAATAAGCCAAAACTACTTTTTCCTTCATGATAAAATCCTCCGTTTTATAGTGTGTATGATGCCAGGGGCAAAAGCCCTGAAAATGCGATGTGCAAAGCACGAAGCAATCTGTAAGTATCAGATGCCAGGATCGTGTGTTACGCTCTGACAATTACTATACAACATTATAATCGCAAAAGCAAGCAGAAAAGTTGCATAAATAAATCAAAAATATGAATAAAACAAATTAAAATATGCACATAAATGCATAGAATGAAAAATATACAGTATATTTATGCATAAAATATGCTATCTGATGCATAGTACGGTAACGACCATATAAGATGCGCCGGAATCGTCAAAAGTCAGTCGCTGATCTTTTCAATTCCGGAGATATCACTGTCGATCATCAGAGAGTAGTTCGTATAATAGACCACGAAGCCAGGCTTGGCACCGGCCGGCTTTTTGACCTGTTTTTTCTGGACATAGTCGATCTCCACCTTTTCCTGCTCCCTGCCCTTAGAATAGTAGGCAGCAAGCCGGCCGGCCTCTTCAAAAGTCCGGTCCGGCAGTTCCTTCCCTTCGGTCTTTACCACTACATGGGAGCCGGGAATACCTTTGGCATGGAACCACCAGTCATTTCCGTTGGCGAATTTGAAGGTCAGTTCATCGTTCTGGAAATTATTTTTTCCCACATAAATATGGAAGCCATCGCTGCTCAGATAATGGAAGGGCTTGCTGGTGATCTTTGCCTTTTTGGTGCCGCCCTTTCTGCGGATGTAGCCGCTCTGGGTCAGTTCCTCCTTGATCTCCACCAGATCTTCCTCTTTCAGGGCGATATCCAGCGCCGTGCTGATGGTCTCCAAGTGGTCGATCTCTTCTTTTACCTGAGTAGTCAGTTCGGACAATGCTTCATAAGTACGCTTTAGTTTTCCGTATTTGTCAAAATATTTCTTCGCATTTTCCGTAGCGGAAAGAGTAGGATCCAGGGGGATCGTCACCGGTTCGCTGGTATAGTAATTTACCGCTGTGAGAGATTTGTCACCGGGCTTTGCACTGTAACCGTAAGTATTCAACAGTTCTCCGTAGATCCGGTATTTTTCCCGCTTCTCCGTATCCTTCATCTGGGCCAGCTGAAGATCGTATTTTTTAATCTCCCGTTCCAGAGCGGTCTGCACGATACGGCGCAGGTCAGAAGATTTCTGACGGATCCTGGTCAGGGTATTTTTCTCCGCATAAAAATGCTCCAACAGGGCGGAAATGGAGGTGTAGGATTCCAGATGATCCGCTCCGGTGCTGTACATGGTCAGGGGAACCGCCGCGTATTCCACGGGGCGGGTGCCGGTGTAAGCAATGCAGGGGGAGAAGGTCTCTTCCTTGATAGAAGTGACCATTTTGGAAAAAACTTCGTACAAGGCATGATAATCCTCTGCCGTCAATGCCGCTGTAGGGCGTTCCCCGTCGATGCCTGCCTCGTGACACAGTTCCTGTGCCAGTACCGGAGAGATACCGGTGAAGCTTCCGTAGATCGCCTTGAAGACCGGCTGAGGCTTGGCGGCAAGGGTCTCCCGGAAAGTAGTCTCGTCGCAGGTCAGGGCATCCAGTTTATCCTGGGTATGGGCAATGAAATAGGGCTTGCCGGGCAGGACTTCCCGGACACTGCTGACTGCGGCAGATACCCGCTTGATACTGTCGATGATGGTATTGTCATCGTTACAGAAGATCAGGTTACTGTGTTTGCCCATCAGCTCCATGACCAGCGTCTTGTGTCGCAGATCCCCCATTTCATCCAGATGCTCAATATCGATATGCACGATACGCTCCAGCCCCGGCTGGGAAATGTTCACGATACGGCCGTTCTGTAAGTGCTTGCGCAGCAGCATACAGAAGTTGGGGGCCGTCATGGGACTGGGTTTGTTGCTCTCCGTCAGATAGATCAGGGGCAGGGAAGCGCTGGCGGACAGAAGCAATCGTTTCTGCCCTGTGGGCTGCTTGATGGTCAACAGCAGTTCGTCATTTTCCGGCTGGGCGATCTTATATAATCGGCCGCCGATGAGTTCTTTTTTTAATTCTGATATTACACAGGCAATGGTAACGCCGTCAAAAGCCATAATTTCCTCATTTCTGCTCTTTGGATCCGGGAAAAACAGAACATAAAGAGCCACAAAATAGATATGCTGCAAACGAAAGCACAGCATAGTTATTGTAACAGATTTTTATAGGAAAGAAAAGTATGCGGAAAACAGAATGAATATTATTCCACCATAATGCATAAAACCATAAAAATAGTATGAATATATGCATAAATATACACAACAATCCGAGAAATGTGCATAAAAATGAAAAAAGTAGTAGACATTTAGACAAAAAGTGGTATCATGGTGTCAGGGTCAAAAGGTCGAAAAGCCGTTCATGCTTGCATGATAAGGCTTTTGAACTTGTGACCCGCTAAACATGAGGAAGTAGCGATTTGCGTAGCAAATCAGCGGATTCCGAATGTTTACAGAATTGCGTGAGCAGCTTGCTGCGAAGCAATTCGTTGACACAAGTATGGCGGCGACAGAAGCAATTCGTTGACACAAGTATGGCGGCGACAGAAGCAATTCGTTGACACAAGTATGACGGCGACAGAAGCAATTCGTTGACACAAGTATCGCGGTGACAGAAATAAAAAACGATGACATAAACAAGAGAGGTAGAAAAATGATCAGAGTAGGAATCATCGGAGCAACCGGTTATGCCGGAGGAGAACTGGTAAGGATCCTGTTAAACCACAAGGATGCCAAAATCGTATGGTACGGTTCCCGAAGCTATATAGATAAGAAGTATTATCAGGTATACCAGAACATGTTCCAGCTGGTGGAGGATATCTGCAAGGATGACAATCTGGAAGAACTGGCGAAGCAGGTAGATGTGATCTTTACCGCAACCCCTCAGGGATTTCTGGCGGGCCTTTTGACAGAGGAGATTCTCTCTCAGGTGAAGATCGTGGATCTGTCTGCTGATTACCGGATCAAGGATGTGGCCACCTATGAAAAATGGTACGGCATCGAGCACAAATCTCCTCAGTTCATTGAGGAAGCAGTATACGGACTCTGCGAGATCAATCGTGACAAGATCACGGAGAAGACCAGATTGGTAGCCAACCCCGGCTGCTACACCACCTGTTCGATCCTGACGGCCTATCCCATGGTCAAGGAAGGCATGATTGATGTGAACACCCTGATCGTGGATGCCAAGTCCGGTACCTCCGGTGCAGGAAGAGGCGCCAAGGTGCCCAACCTGTTCTGCGAAGTGAACGAGAACATGAAAGCCTACGGCGTGGCAAGCCACAGACATACCCCCGAGATCGAGGAGCAGTTAGGCTATGCGGGCAACTGCCAGGTGACCATTAATTTTACCCCGCACCTCGTACCCATGAACAGAGGAATTCTGGCAACCGAGTATGCAACACTGAAGAGAAAACCGGACGGTACACTTCCTACCTATGAGGAAGTAAAAGCTGTCTATGATAAATATTATGCAAACGAGAAATTCGTCCGTGTGCTGGATAAGGGCAGCTGCCCCGAGACCAAGTGGGTGGAAGGCAGCAACTACGTGGACATCAATTTTGTCATTGATGAGCGTACCGGCCGTATCATTATGATGGGTGCACTGGATAACCTCGTAAAGGGTGCCGCAGGACAGGCGGTACAGAACATGAACCTGCTGTTCGGGCTTCCTGAGAGCGAAGGCCTGGAGCTGGTTCCATGCTTCCCTTAAAGCAGATACGGAAAGGATTAGAAAGGATAAAATACATACATGAACAAACAGTTTACGATCAAACCCATGACCATAGAAGATTATGACGGTCTGCATGCCCTCTGGATGACCATTCACGGTTTCGGTATCCGGAGCATCGATGATTCCAGAGAAGGTGTGGAACGTTTTATCAACCGGAATCCCGGCACCAGTGTGGTAGCCATCGGGGAGGATGGAGCCGTAGTGGGCGGCATCCTCTGCGGCCATGACGGACGACGAGGCTGTCTGTACCATGTATGTGTCAGAGAAGATTACCGAAGACTTGGCATTGGCAAAGCCATGGTCGTCCACTGCATGAATGCTCTGAAAGCGGAACATATCAACAAGGTCAGCCTGATCGCTTTTACCCAGAATGACATCGGAAACGCTTTCTGGAAATGCATTGGATGGACAAAGCGGGAAGACTTGAACTACTACGACTTTACTTTGAATGAAGAGAACATTACGGCGTTTAATAAATAGATGCCAGGATTGTGGAAGCGCGTAGCACGAAGCAATCCGTAGGCATCAAAGTCGGGGGCTTTTGACCCCGACATCATAAATAAAACGGAAGCGAAAGGAGATTATTCCAACATGAAACAGATCCAGGGCGGTGTGACCGCAGCAAAAGGCTTTGAGGCAGCAGGTGTGGAGGCTGCCATTAAATATCAGAATCGTAAGGATATGGCACTGATCGTAAGTAAGGCACCTTGTACCGTAGCCGGTACTTTTACCTCCAATGTGGTAAAGGCGGCTCCTGTACTGTGGGATAAGCAGATCGTGGAACATTCTGCATTTGCACAGGCAGTGGTAGTCAATTCGGGAATCGCCAATGCCTGCACCGGCAAACAGGGACTGGACTGCTGTGAAGCAGAAGCAAAATGTGCCGGAGAACTGTTGGGTGTGCCCACCGATGCCGTACTGGTTGCATCCACCGGTGTCATCGGTATGCAGATTCCCGTAGACAAGATCACCGCTGGCATCGAGAAACTGGTGGCAGCCAAGGCAGATACTCTGGAGGCTGGCTCCGATGCAGCCCATGCCATTATGACCACCGATACCATTTCCAAAGAGATCGCCATCGAGACACAGATCGGTGGCAAGACTGTGACTCTGGGCGGTATGTGCAAGGGTTCCGGTATGATCCATCCGAATATGTGTACGATGTTAGGTTTTGTAACCACAGATGTGAAAATTTCCAAGGAGATGCTGCAGAAGTGCGTCAGCGCAGATGTAGTGGATTCCTTCAACATGATCTCCGTGGATGGAGATACTTCCACCAATGATACACTGCTGGTGCTGGCCAACGGCATGGCTGGCAACGAGGAGATTACCGCAGAGGGCGAGGATTACGACAACTTCTGCAAGGCACTGCATGAGATCACCACATTCCTGGCAAAGAAAATGGCAGGAGATGGCGAAGGCGCCACAGCACTGTTCGAGACCAAAGTAATAAACGCAGTCAGCAAGGAAGATGCCAGAACTCTGGCAAAATCCGTGATCTGTTCTTCTCTGACCAAGGCAGCGATCTTCGGACATGATGCCAACTGGGGACGTATCCTCTGTGCACTGGGTTATTCCGGAGCCAAATTCGACCCGGAAAATGTGGATCTGTATTTTGAGAGCAAGAGCGGCAAGATTCATATCTTCGGTAATGGTGTGGCATGTGATTACAGCGAGGAAGAGGCCACGAAGATCCTCTCCGATCCGGAAGTCACCGCACTGGTGGATATGCATATGGGTGAGGCAGAAGCTACCGCATGGGGCTGTGATTTAAGCTATGATTATGTGAAGATCAATGCGGACTATCGTTCCTAAAAAAGAACGACCGGAAAGATAAATGACAGGCGGATCACGGTATCTGCGGAAATGAGGATAAAAATGGAAAAAGATATGGAACAGGTAATGAAAAAAGCAGAGGTGCTGATCGAGGCGCTTCCTTACATACAGAAATTCAACCGTAAGATCATCGTGGTAAAATACGGCGGCAGCGCCATGAGCAATGAGGAACTGCAGAAAAACGTCATCAAGGACGTAACGTTGTTGAAACTGGTAGGTTTCAAGCCCATCATCGTTCACGGCGGCGGTAAGGAGATCAGCCGCTGGGTCGGCAAGGTCGGAAAAGAGGCAAAGTTCGTCAACGGTCTGCGTGTCACCGATGAGGAGACCATGGAGATCGCGGAAATGGTACTGAACAAGGTAAATAAGAGCCTTGTGACCATGGTGGAAGAGCTGGGCGTGAAAGCAGTAGGTGTCAGCGGTAAAGACGGCGGCCTGCTTCAGGTAGAGAAAAAATATTCCGACGGTCAGGACATCGGGTATGTGGGTGAGATCACCGGCGTGAATCCGGATATTCTCTTTGACATGCTGGAGAAGGATTACCTGCCCATCATCGCTCCCATTGGACTGGACAAGGATTATCACACCTACAATATCAATGCGGATGATGCGGCCTGCGCTATCGCAAAAGCAGTACATGCGGAGAAACTGGCATTTCTGACGGATATCGAGGGATTGTACAAGGACATCAATGACAAGTCCACATTTATTTCCAGATTGACAGCTTCCGAGGCAGAGGGGCTGATCCACGACGGTTACATCGGCGGTGGTATGCTGCCGAAGCTGAACAACTGTACTTCTGCGATCCGCAACGGTGTAAACCGTGTGCATATTCTGGATGGACGTCTGGCACACTGCCTGTTGTTGGAGATCTTCACCAATCAGGGTATCGGAACTGCGATCGTATCCGATGAGGAGTGAAAAAAGTGTGCAGAATAAGCCTGGCAGCTTATTCCGCACCCGGCTATTTGTGCCGCAGGCGTCACAAAGTAGCCATTATCGCAAAACCAAATTAGAAATTTGGTTTGCGTTTCCTTGACGAAAAGAACGTCTGCGGAATGGAGAGGAAAAATGAGCGACACCATGAAAGAATATATTGCAGAGGCGGAAAAAGACCTGCTGCATACCTATAACCGGTATCAGATCGTTCTGGATAAGGGCGAAGGCGTACATCTGTATGACACCGATGGGAAAAAATATCTGGATTTCGTAGCGGGAATCGCTGTGTTTGCCCTGGGCTATCAGAACAAGGCATACAACGATGCGCTGAAAGCACAGATCGACAAGGTGATCCACACCTCCAATTATTATTACAACGTGCCTGCCATCGAGGCGGCTCGTAAGATCAAAAAAGTATCCGGCATGGATCGTGTCTTTTTCACCAATTCCGGTGCGGAAGCAGTGGAAGGTGCCATTAAGGCTGCCAGAAAATATGCGTATCTGAAGGATGGCTGTACCGACCATGAGATCATTGCCATGAATCACTCCTTCCACGGCAGAACCATGGGAGCTTTGTCAGTAACGGGCAACCCCAAGTATCGTGAGGCGTTCCAACCCATGATCGGACATATCAAATTTGCAGAACTGAATGATTTCCAGAATGTGCTGGATCAGGTGACAGACAAGACCTGTGCCATCATTATGGAGACTGTACAGGGCGAGGGCGGACTGCGTCCCGCTAATGAAGAGTTCTTAAAACAGGTTCGTGATCTGTGCGATGAGCGGGATATCCTGCTGATTCTGGATGAGATCCAGTGCGGCATGGGACGTACCGGTTACATGTATGCATGGCAGCGTTTCGGCGTGAAGCCGGACATCATGACTTCTGCCAAGGCACTGGGCTGCGGTGTACCGGTAGGTGCATTTATGATGACGGAGAAAGTAGCACAGCATTCTCTGACAGCGGGAGATCACGGAACCACCTACGGCGGTAACCCCTTAGCCTGCGCAGCAGTGGAAAAAGTGCTTGATTTATTCGAAGAGGACCATATAATAGAACATGTGAGAGAGGTGGCTCCCTATCTGGAACAGCGTCTGAACGAACTGGCAGACAAGTATGACTGTATCAAAGAACGCCGTGGTGTGGGACTGATGCAGGGACTGGTATTTGACCATCCGGTAGGAGACATTATTAACAGAGCATTGGAGAAGGGATTAATTCTGATCAATGCCGGTGCGGACATTATCCGCTTCGTACCGCCTCTCGTGATTACCCGGGAAAATGTGGACGAAATGATTGCTATTTTGGACACCTGTATCGAATAAGAGGTTTAGGTGAATTTATGTTTTTGAAAAAAAGAATTATCGCTACAGCAGCTGTGATCGCCATGGCTGCTGCAGCTGTTTACGGAAGTACGCAGGAGATGAGTCAGACACAGGAGAGCGGAAGCGGACTGCAGCTGTTTCGAGGAAAGGAGACAATCTATTGCTGGTATTCCGATGAGGCATTGTCCGGTTATATCAATGCGGCAGCAGTATCCTTCGGAGAACAGAACAATGGAGTCCGTGTGATTCCCGTACTTACTTCTGACAGTGAATATCTGGAAGCTATCAATCAGGAGACCCTGCATTCCGATCAGATACCGGATATCTACCTGTTGAGCAGTGACTCTCTGGAAAAGGCTTATCTGGCAGGACTGGCATCGAAAGTGCCTGACACTGTGGGAATCTGCAATACAGACCATTTTTCCCAGGCGGCTCTGTCTGCGGTAACCTATGATCAGAAGCTGATCGGTTACCCGGTTTATTTTGATACCAGTGCGTTGGTATATAATGAAGATTATCTTCGAACCTGGGCAACCCAGCAGGCGGAGAAGGAACTGGCGGGAAGCAGTGAGAATGATGAACCCATAGGGGAAGGAGAAGAGATCATCGAGGAAGATTCTCTTCCGGAAGACCAGACCACGGAACAGGTGACAGCGGATGAGGCAGCGGTAAATGCGCTGGCAGAGCAGTATTTTGCGGAAGCACTTCCCTCCACAGTGGATGATCTGCTGAATATTGCAGATACCTTTGATGCACCGGAAGGTGTGGAAGGTGTCATGAAATGGGACGTGAACAATATTTTCTACAACTACTGGATCGTAGGCAACTACATGATCGTAGGCGGTGATCCCGGGGATGACAGAAATGATATTGATATCAATAATCCGGAGACCATTCAGTGTCTGGAAGTGTACAAGGCACTGAACCAGTTCTTCTTTATTGAATCCGATACGGTGACTTATGATTCTGTGATCCAGGACTTTATCGATGGCAAGACCATGTTCACCATCGGAACCACGGATGTGGTCAAACGGCTGGAAGAGGCAAAAGCGGACGGCAGCCTTGCATTTAATTACGGAATTGCCCGTATGCCGGATGTCAGCGCCGAACTGCAGAGCAGATCTTTGTCTGTTACGGGAGCGGCAGTCATCAACGGCTATTCGGAACACAAGGAACTGGCGGACTGCTTCGCAGCGTATCTGGCAGAAGGATATGCGGACGGCCTGTATGAACGCTCCGGCAAAATGCCGGCAAGTCTTCAGGCGGCAGAGAATGCAGACAACGGTGCGCTTATGATCTTTGCCGATGAGTATGCGGACAGTGTGTCATTGCCGAAGATGCTAGAGACGGGAAATTTCTGGATGCAGTTGGAAGTACTGTTTTCCAAGGTATGGAACGGTGACGACGTGACTACTCTGGTACAGCAGCTGGACGAGACCATAGCCGGACAGGTAGGTGGTACAGAGAACTAAAACCGTTACAATAAAATATGAATGAACGAACCGGTCACAGGATAGACTACTACTAAAAAGAAAAGGTGGTAGAATCCTATGATCGGTTTTTTGATTGCTTTAGTTTCCGGTGCGCTGATGAGCATCCAGGGAGTGTTCAACACCCAGGTGACGAAATCCACCGGCATCTGGACCGCCAGTGCATTTGTGCAGTTTACAGCATTGCTGGTATGTCTGGGGGCATGGCTGTGTACGGAGCGGACTTCATTCTTGAAGATAGCGCAGGTGGAGCCCAGATATATGCTTTTGGGAGGGGCCATCGGAGCCTTTATCACCTACACTGTGATCCGCAGTATGGATGCCCTGGGACCGGCCAAAGCGGTAATGCTTATTGTGGTCGCTCAGCTTGCTGTAGCATATATTATCGAACTGTTCGGATGGTTCGGTGTGGAGAAGCAGCCCTGGGAGTGGCGGAAAGCCATCGGCATGGCCGTGGCGATTGTGGGTATTGTGATTTTCAAGTGGAAATGATCCAGAGCTATCCGCGTAGCGGCAATTTTACGAAGGGGTTCTGAATCGTTACCACAAATGCGAAAACGGCTTGTAAATTCCGTGCGATTCCAGTACAATGAAAGTTAACAGCATAGAGAGGCAATCCCCTGAAATTTTGTGAAGAAATCAGGAAAATGGAAAGGGGACTATGATGTTTTCGATAAGGTTTTTTAAAACAAAATATGCAGGTTTGATCGGAATGTTTTTCAGTCTGGTGATGTTCATGACCGGCTGTCAGAGGAAGGATGAGGCCATTGTGCTGATTCCATCCGGAGAAGATGTGGCGGAATTTCCCTCACTGGAAGCGGTGGAACAGGCAGCGGAGCCTGCAGGCAGCAGCGTGACAGTGCAGGAACCGGCAAAGGCTGAACCGCAGATGATATATGTCTATGTCTGCGGCGCAGTGCGGGATCCCGGAGTCGTGGAAGTGCCGGAGGGCAGCAGAGCGGAGGAAGCCTTGCGACTGGTCGGAGGTATGACAGCGGAGGCGGATCCTTTTTATGTGAATCTGGCAGAAACGGTGACGGATGGTCAGAAGCTGTATTTTCCAACGTTGGAGGAAGCGGAGACTCTGGAAGCCGAGGTAAAAGCGACGGCGGAGGGACTTGTGAATATCAACACGGCATCTGCGGAGGAATTGTGTGCGCTGCCGGGGATCGGAGCTTCCCGGGCAGCAGATATTGTGCGCTACCGGGAGCAAAACGGAGCCTTTCAGACGAAGGAAGACATTATGAAGGTATCCGGGATCAAACAGAACGCGTATGACAAATTGTGTGATAAGATCACGGTACAATGAGGGCTTATGCCGGGACCGTGAAGAGAAAAGTAAGGGATAGAGAGGTTAAGGAAAGATGGCAGGCAAGAAAGTGCTGGTAGTGGATGATGAGAAGCTGATCGTGAAGGGAATCCGTTTCAGTCTGGAACAGGACAACATGGAAGTGGATTGTGCTTATGACGGTGAGGAAGCATTGCAGATGGCGCATAACAAGGAATATGACATCATATTACTGGACGTCATGCTGCCGAAGCTGACCGGCTTTGAGGTCTGCCAGCAGATCCGCGAATTTTCCAATGTACCGGTGATCATGTTGACCGCCAAGGGTGATGACATGGATAAGATCCTGGGACTGGAATACGGCGCGGACGATTACATAACCAAGCCTTTTAACATTCTGGAAGTGAAAGCCCGGATCAAAGCTATCTTCCGCAGAATGGAGCCGAAAAAAGGAACCACAGAGAACACCGGTATTCTGGAAAGCGGCGATATGAAGCTGGATCGTGACGGCAAAAGAGCCTACATCCAGGGCAGGGAGATCGGACTGACGGCCAAGGAGTTCGAAGTGCTGGAACTTCTGATGCTGAATCCCGACAAGGTATACAGCAGGGAGAATTTGTTGAAGCTGGTATGGGGTACGGATTATCCCGGTGATGTGCGTACAGTGGATGTACATATCCGGAGACTGCGTGAGAAGATCGAGTCCAATCCCAGCGAGCCCAGATACGTGCATACCAAATGGGGTGTCGGGTACTACTTTAATAATAAGTGAGACTATGAGAACCGGCAAAGATAAGAGGAAATGATTCGCCATGCTTGCATGTAAGAATCAATTTCTCTTATCTTTGAAGGTGGCTCGAATAGAGCCACCGCCACGCAAATGAACAAAAGTAGCTGCGAAGCAGCGGAGAGCACGATTTATCGTGCGGTTTTGTGAATGGCGTGGAGAGGTTCGGAACTGAGGTTTTTATACTGTGAAAAAATGGAATAAAGAACGTTTTGCAACTATATGGGAAAAGCTGGAGAGCATGATCGCGCTTCGAAGTCTGCGGGCGAGGATCTTCCTGCTGACGCTGGTGATCGGCCTGGTGCCTTGTATTGCCATGCGCCACGGTATCGTGAGCAATTACGAGGATCTGGCGGTGGAACAGCGGACCACAGTGGTACAGAACCAGTTGATGATCCTGGCCAATCATCTGATCAGCAACAATTATTTAAGCAGCCATGGTGTCAGAGAGGACACCGGCAATTCCAGAGAAGTCATCAATGCGGAACTGGAGATGCTGTCCAATCTGTATGAAGGCCGCGTTATGATCATCAACAAGAATTTCAAGGTGGAAAAAGATACCTACGGCATCAGTGAAGGAAAGACCATCATTTCCGAGGAGGTCATCAAATGTTTTCAGGGGGAAAACATTTCCCATTATGACCCGGAGCACGGTTACATAGAAATGACCACTCCCATCATGGATACCACGGCAAACACTACGGACGAAAACGGAAAAAGGAATCCGGATGCCATCCGGGGCGTTATGCTGACCAGCATTTCCAATGACAGTATCGTAAATGCCAAGGAAGTGCTGAATCGTAAGGCGTACATTCTGGAAGTGATCATGATGGTGGCAATCCTGGCACTGGCTATCATACTGTCCAGAGCTTTGACGAGACCTTTCAACAGAGTCACACAGGCCATCAATGCGGTAAAGGAAGGCTTCAGTGATGAGACAATCTCTGTGCCAGATTATGTGGAGACCGTACATATCGTAGATGCGTTCAACCAGCTGTTGAAGCGGATGAAGGCATTGGACGATTCCCGACAGGAATTTGTGGCAAATGTGTCCCACGAGTTGAAAACACCCATGACATCCATCAAGGTATTGTCGGATTCCCTGCTAGCACAGGAAAATGTACCGGCGGAGCTGTATCGAGAATTCATGGAAGACATTGCTTCCGAGATTGACAGAGAGAACCAGATCATTACGGATCTGTTGGCACTGGTAAAAATGGATAAAAAGGTACAGGATCTGAATATTGTATCGTTGAACATCAATGATCTGACGGAACTGATCTTAAAGAGACTGCGGCCCATCGCCCGGAAGAAGGATGTGGAAGTGGTATTTGAAAGCGTCCGTCCTGTGGTGGCAGAGGTGGATGAAGTTAAGATGACCCTGATCATGACGAATCTGGTGGAGAATGCCATCAAATACAATAAGGATCATGGCTGGGTGAAGGTGATACTGGATGCGGATCATCAGTATTTTACCTTTGAAGTCAGTGATTCCGGAATCGGTATCCCGGAGGAGGCTCTGGCACATATCTGCGAGAGATTCTATCGTGTGGACAAGTCTCATTCCAGAGAGATCGGCGGAACGGGACTGGGACTGGCGATCACCAAGAGCGCCGTCCTGATGCACAAGGGATCCCTTACGGTGACGAGTACCGAGGGGCAGGGCTCCTGTTTCCTGGTGAAGATCCCGCTGACATATATCGCCTCTTAGACGGAGCTGTTGTAAGAAAGATTGTGTAGTTATGAAGAGAGTTAAAAAATATGTTTTGACCGGTATGCTTCTGATGTTGCTGGCAGTCCTGACCGGCTGTGGCACGAGAGAGCCGGAGACCGGCAAAAAGATATCGGTGTATTATGTAAATACCGCAGAGACGAAGGTTGAGGTTCATGACCAGTATCTGAACACCAAGACACCGGAGGAACAGTTGGAAGAGACCATGACATTTCTCTCCACAACCCCGGAAAAGCTGGAATATAAGGCGCCTTTTGACATGGGATTTCAGGTTCTGGATTATGATGTGGAAGACGGAAAACTTGTGATCAATGTGGATAAGGCATATTCCGAACTTTCGGTCACCACAGAAGTACTGGTGCGGGCGGCCGTTGTAAGGACACTGACGCAGCTGTCCAATGTGAAATATGTGACGATTACCGTGGAAGGCAGTCAGTTATATGACAATGCAGGGGAATTGGTAGGCTGGATGAATGCCGAGCAGTTCATCAATAATGACGGTAACGAGATCAACACCTATGAACTGGTGAAGGTAAAGCTGTATTTTGCCAATGCAGACGGTGATAAGCTGATCGCGGCCTACAGAGAAAAGCATTATTCCACCAATACTCCGTTGGAGCGATTCGTGGTGGAGGAACTGATCGCGGGACCCAGCGGACAGATTGAGGGTCTGTACCCGGTGATCAATCCGGAGACCAAGATCATCAATATCCTGACCAAAGATGGAATCTGCTATGTGAATCTGGATTCCAGCTTCCTGACCGTGGTGAACAATGTTTCCACGGAGGTAGCAGTTTACTCCATCGTGAATTCCCTGGTGGAACTGGATAATATCAATAAAGTACAGATCCTGGTCAACGGCGAAGTGCCATCTACCTTCAGCAATTCCACTTTTGAACGGAATCTGGATTATGTAACGACTTTGGAACAGTAAATTTTGAATTTATGCGGGACAGGACTGTTTTTGCGTTGGACTGTCGGAACAGTCCTGACTGTGGGCAGGCGGGATTGCCTGCGGAAGGGAGCTTAATGAGACGACCGCTTTTTATGGCGTGTCTGTGTCTCGTGATAGTGCTCGCCATAGGAAGAATACTGACGGGGGCGGACACCGGGGATGCCGGCGTACTGCCGCCTGACGGAAGTCCGGTGAGGATCACGGGACGGATAGACACAAGAACTTCTGAAACGATTATTCTGAAATCAATTTCTATTATTCAAAACGATCTAAAATATTCCTATTCTGGAAAATTACAATGTGAGTTGACAAACACACAGGAGGTACAGAGCCTGAGACTGGGCCAGCATATTGTTCTGGAAGGCGTTTTTTCGCACTTCGATGCTGCGACCAATCACGGGGAATTTGACGTGCGGGCCTATTCTGCGGGAAAGGGCATCGGTGGCAGAGTGCGGAAAGCACAGGTTCTGGCAGCGGAGGAGGACTATAGCTTTTTGAGAGAAAAGTTGTTTGCCTTTCGAAGGAGATTACACGACAGACTGGCAAAGGTATTCCCGGAGAAAGAGGCTTCCGTTATGCAGACATTACTGCTGGGGGAGAAGGAAGAAATGGATGCGGAGGTAAAGGCGCTGTACCAGAGGAATGGGATCGCCCATATCTTAAGCATTTCAGGGCTGCATATTACTTTGCTGGGGATGGGATGCTACCGGCTGCTTAAGAGACTGGGGGCTCCGGTCAGAGTGGCAGCAGCGGGAGGTGCCATGACACTGCTTCTGTACGGTATGATGGTGGGCATGAGTGTATCCGCCAGCCGTGCCATAGGAATGTATCTGCTGCAGATGTTGGGGATATTCGTGGGAAGGACTTACGATATACTGACAGGTGTGGGGCTGTTGGCGGCATTGCTGGTGTTGCAGCAACCGGAGCGGCTTGGGGATGTGAGCTTTTTGATGTCTTTTGGGGCGGTGCTGGGGATCTGCTTGTTGACACCGGTGTTTGCCGGGGATGGTAGGGAAGATAATGTCGGTGTGGAAACGGCCAGTGGTGTGGTGGCAGGGCTTGAAGAGAAAAAGAGGGCCGACGGGAAGCGCGGACTTGGTGAGGCATTAGGCTTTGCAGAGAAAAAGAGGACTGATGGGAAGAGCGGATTTGGTGAGAGGTCTGACTTTGACACGGAACAGAGGAGACTGGGAAACGGGGGGAACGGTTTTAGAGTACCGGCATGGCTTCTGACCGTGACAGATATTCTGGGTGATTCCGCTTACGAGAGGAACAAGTACCGGGAAGGCTGGCGGAAGGTGGTGTATGAAAGGCTTTGGCGCATGGTGTCAGCACTTAAAAGCGGTTTTGCCGCCAGTGCCGGAGTTATTCTTTTTACGCTGCCCATACAGCTCTGGTTTTTTTATGAGATCCCTGTCTACTCGGTATTATTGAACCTGCTGGTGTTGCCCTTTATGAGTGTGGTGATGGCAGGGGGAATCCTGTCACTGATCCCGGGACTGGGAATTGCAGGGACGGTGGATTGTCTGATCCTGTGGTGGTATGAATGGATCTGCGAACGGTTCGGAGAACTGCCGGGAGCGGTATGGTGCGTGGGCCGCCCGGCAAAGTGGCAGATGGTCGTTTATTATAGTGGGCTATTTGTATTGATCATTGGCAGGAATTATGCGGAAAAATGGAAGCGACAAAGACTTTATGCAGCTTATGTGGCGGAAAATAATCATGGAGACGGACACCACGCTGAAAGAGAAAGGCAGCGTAGGGAAACACGCGGAGTGGATGATAGCGTTAGGGGTAGAAAAAGAGAGAGCAACAGAAAAAAGATGCAGCATTCTGACAGGTACTCTGAAATATGTCCCACCAGATGGCGGCATGTTTTAGCAAATTTTTGGTATACATGGCAGGGAGTGATGACATATAGGAACGGAGTTATGTGCCGAATTGTAGCCGCAATGATTTTAGTATTAATAGTTGGTTTACTGACCGGCAATTTTGATCGGGGAAGCCGTGTGACTTTTCTGGACGTGGGACAGGGAGACGGTATCGTGGTGGAGACCGGGCAGGGGGCATATCTTTTTGACTGCGGCAGTACCAGTCGGAGGAAAATCGGTGAATATGTGTTGAAGCCTTATCTCAAAAGTCGGGGAATCCAGTCTCTACGCGGTGTGTTTGTATCGCACCCAGATGAAGACCATATGAATGGCATATTGGAACTGCTGGAGAACGGTGGAGAATGGGGAATTACCGTGGAGCAGATGTTTCTGCCTGCGATTACGGAAGCGGAGCGCAGGGAGGCTTTTGAAAAATTGCTTGTTGCCGCGGAATATGCCGGAGTACCGGTAAGTTACATAAAATGTGGCGATGAGATCAGGGATAGTCGACTCCGGCTGCGGTGTCTGCACCCGGAGGAGAATACGACCCTTGCGGATGCCAATGCCTATTCGGAATGCTTCTACGTGGAGGTATTTGCGAAAGCAGTGAAGTGGGGCGCGGCAGAGGGGATAGAAGCAAGTGGAGAGGGCGGAAGAGCTGCTAGCGAAGTTTACGGTGAGAACGGCAGCTTTGCTGTCGGAGTTACTGGTGAGAGAACCGGTCATGGTGATATCGGTGAAAGGAAAAACTTCGGCGTGGGTGCCGGGAAGCTAAGCATTCTCCTGACAGGGGATGTGGAAGGCGAAGGGGAGCAGCAGCTGACACAGGAATTGCAGACGTTGAAGACGTTACAGGAAGCGAAGACGTTACGGGTAGCGCAGGAATCACAGGCTTTGCAGAATGCGCGGAAATTGCAGGAATCGCAGGAACCGCGAGAACAGCAGGAGTTGTGGGAATCACGGAGACAAGGGGGCTTCAAGGTAGACATCCTGAAGGTAGCGCATCACGGCTCAGGCTATTCCACCAGTTCTGAGTTCCTTGCCGCCGCCGGCCCCGCTGCCGCCATTATCTCCTGTGGTCGTAACAATTCCTATGGCCATCCCCATGCTGCGACGCTACAGCGCCTGGAAGATGCTAAGGTCCCCTGGTACCTCACCACTGACTATGGAGCCCTGACAGTAACCGTCGACAGTCACGGAAACCGGCTGCAAGGGTATCTGAGAAGAAAATAAGCCGTTGGGGTTCTAGGTAGTTGGGGCGTGAGAGGAAGAAAAGTAAGAATAAGCCCCGGGGAAGTCAAGAAGCTGGGCGTAGGAAAAAGAAAAGTAGAAATAAGCCCCGGAGAAGTCAAGAAGCCGGGGCGTGAGAGGAAGAAAAGTAAGAACAAGCCCCGGAGAAGTCAAGAAGCCGGGGCGTAGGAAAAAGAAAAGTAGAAATAAGCCCCGGGGAAGTCAAGAAGCCGGGGCGTAGGAGGAAGAAAAGTAAGAATAAGCCCTGGGGAAGTCAAGAAGCCGGGGCGTGAGAGGAAGAAAAGTAAGAATAAGCCCCGGAGAAGTCAAGAAGCCGGGGCGTAGGAGAAAGAAAAGTAAGAATAAGCCCCGGGGAAGTCAAGAAGCCGGGGCGTAGGAGAAAGAAAAGTAAGAATAAGCCCCGGAGAAGTCAAGAAGCCGGGGCGTAGGAGGAAGAAAAGTAAGAATAAGCCCCGGAGAAGTCAAGAAGCCAGTGTGCAGAAGGAGGAAAAGTGAAAACTACACGCGAAAATATAAAAAACAGAATAGAAGAAATTAATAAGGAATTAGAAAAGATAACAAAATTGGACAAAAAATTTCCGCAAGGAGAATTGCAATGCTTCAAAAATGAAAACCGCTACAAATGGAAAGTAAAAGAGGAAAATGGAATACGCTATCTTCCGAAAACCGAAAGAAATCAGGCAGAAATACTGGCATTGAAGAAATACTATGAGTATAGAAAAAAGGAATTGGAGAGTGAAGCAGCGGGATGGGAAGCCTACTTGAAGAAGACAGACAAGATGAAAATAAACTCCGAACATCTATTAAATCATCCGGAATATGGAAAATTGCTGGCTAAGAATTTCAGACCATTGGATAAGGAACTGGAGCGGTGGCAGGAAGAACCCTACGAAAAATGTACAAAACACCCGGAAAATTTATTGGTACAAGGAACGCATGGGAAGATGTTGCGGTCTAAATCAGAAGCAATTATTGACAGAATGCTATATCAAAATAAAATACCGTTTCACTATGAAGAAAAACTGGTTTTGGATGGAATAATTTTATATCCAGATTTCGTGATACGACATCCCTTTACGGGACAATATTTCTATTGGGAGCACTTTGGGATGATGGATAATCCGGATTATTGCAATCATGCTTGTGACAAAATAAAGCTATATTGCCGACATGGTATCATTCCTTCGGTAAATCTGATTCTCACCTATGAAACAAAACAGTGTCCTCTGAATGCAGACAAAGTAGAAATGATCTTGCAGGAATATTTTGGTTGTAGCAAATGGGATGCCGTGGTAGGATAAAACATATCAGTAATAGTAAAATAAGGGGGATATGCAAAATGAAGCACCTGATCATTGTAAAATTTAAAGAGAATATATGGAACCGGGAGGATGCGGCGAGCAGGGAGATGCTTGCGGATATCAAGAAGATCTTCAATCGGACGAAGCAGATAGAAGGCGTTCATACGGTGAACATTTATGAAAATGTGACACCGAGACCGAACCGGCATGATCTGATGATCGAGATGGAAATGGATCCGGAGGTACTGTCTGTGTATGATGCTTCCACAGATCATCAGGAATGGAAGGCAAAGTACGGGAAGTATATTCAGACTAAGACCATTTTTGATTACGAATAAAAGAAAATCAGCATGAAAGAATACCAACATCTGATCGGCAGGATAATCATTGTGGCAGCTATTGTGATTGCGGAAGATTGACCGCACATGCGCTGGAGCAGCTGAATGGAAGTATTGGTGCAGGTTTTAATACGATTGCAAGTCAGATCCATTAACAGATGACAGAAGGGCTGGAGGCAGTTATGGAAGAATTTGATATCAGAGAAGCTACACCGGAAGATGCGGAGAAGATCATCGCATATTTAGCGCAGGTAGGTGGAGAGACAGATTATCTGTCCTTTGGAAAAGAAGGGCTTCCTATTTCGACAGAAGAGGAAGAGAAATTTATACAGAATATAAATAAGGAGGAACATTCCGTTCTCTATGTAGTATGGAAAAATGGAGAGATTATCGGAGATGCCAGTCTAAGCGGATTTTCCAGAAGGATGAGCCATCGCGCCGAATTCGGAATCTCTGTGGTCAAGTCGGAATGGGGGCAGGGAATTGGCAGGGCGCTGTTACAAAAATGCATTATGTATGCAAAAGAACATATGATAGAACTGATCAATCTGGAAGTTCGAAGCGATAATATACGAGCTATTCATGTCTATGAGAAATATGGCTTCCGGAAAATCGGGACCGCGCCGGCGTATTTTAAGATCGACGGGGAATACTACGATTTTGATCTGATGGTATTAGATCTTAGATAGGAAAACTACAAAGAAACACAAAGGAGCCATAACACCATGGAATTTTTTGACATCGTAGATGAAAAAGGCATTCCCACAGGGGAGACCATAGAACGCATACAGGCACATAAAAAGGGTGTCCGCCACAGAACCGCCCATATCTGGATCGTGAGGGAACAGAACGGAAAAGCCCAGCTGTTATTGCAGAAACGCTCTGCAGAAAAAGACAGCTTTCCGGGGCGGTTCGATACTTCTTCCGCCGGACATATTCAGGCGGGGGACGAGCCGGAGGAATCTGCAATACGGGAACTTCACGAAGAACTGGGAATCCAGGCATCTAAAGAGGAATTGCAATTCGCCGGATGCTTTGATATTCAATACGAAAAGGAATTTCATGGAAAAATGTTTCGGGACAACGAGGTTGCATTCGTCTATATGTACACTAAGCCGGTAGATGCTGCGAAGCTTATCCTGCAAAAAGAGGAAGTGGAGAGTGTGGAGTGGTTCGATATGGAGGAACTGGATACTGCGTTGCAGCCTCCCAGAGACCACAGGTTCTGCGTCCCCACGGAGGGCTTCCGGATTGCTAAACGTTGGTGGGAGAGCAGAAAATAAAAGCTGAACGGCACGCATAAGCAATAAGTCCCGAGAAAAGAATTGTCGCACAGTTGACGAGGGCGGGGAATTTCGGCAGACAGAGGCCGGGGATGTGCAGGAGTACATGGTAGAAGATAAGTAAAGCATAAGAGTGGACAATAAAAAGAGGGTATGGAAAGAGAAAAATCCGTGTGTATAAAAAATGGATGTACGGATGGATCTGGAGGATCTGTTTACCAGACTGGTGATTAATTACGGGAAATAACAAAAGAGCTGCCCTCATAATGAGGACAACTCTTTTATGTTAATAAGATTTTCACCAGATGAAATTACTTCACAGTCACGGAAGTGATGTGAGGGTTCACACCTTCGTACCAGTACAGGAAACCTTCCATATCGATGGTGTCACCGATCTTTAAGTTCTTTACTGCGTTGTAAACATCGGTGGTGTTGTCGCACAGATAAGACTCAACGGTGAAGGTATAGGTCTGACCATTCAGAGAAACGTTGAAGTACAGGTCGTTACCGTCTTCACCGGAACCATCGTAGTTGTACAGGAAAGCAACGTCATTGCCGGTGGCATCCTGGCTGGCTTCTACAGTCATACCCTTGAAAGCTACGAACTGGTTCTGATAGTTGATCAGATCATCAGTACCTAACAGATCGGTCACATCGGTAACGGGAGCAATGTAGCTGCCCTCTTCGATCTCGAAGGTAGCACCTTCAGCGATCTCTACTTCACCGGACCACTCGGTCTTATAACCGGTTACTTTGATCTTGGTACCGGGTACCAGCTTTGCATAATCCTCTTCGGAACATGCGGCATTATAAATGAAGTAAGCACCGTCCTGATCCTGGGTGTACAGGGTAGCCTTGTCTTCCCACCAGGACTGTTTCGCCTGAACATAAGCCTCGATCACAACTTCGGAATCGAGATCAGCAGCCATGTACTCTTCATAGGTCATAACACCTTCGGATTTCTCATCAGCAACAACTTCAGCAGCCTCTGTAGAAGCTTCTGTAGCAGCTTCGGTAGTAGCTTCGGTAGCAGCCTCGGTGGTGGCAGCAGCGGTAGATTCAGCAGCAACGTCTGCATTGCTGTTTCCACATGCAGCGAGAGACAGAACCAGAGCCATAGCCATGGTTAATGCAAGTGTCTTCTTTTTCATAATAATCCTCCATTCCTGCGCTTGTGGCGCATATGGGTCTGTGCAGATACACAGACATCTCCTCAATTTATCCGGCGCATTCAGACACCGAACAGTTCCATTATACCTGAAATGCAAGATAAATCAAGATTTTTTGCAAAAAGAGCCCCATGCGCAGGATAATACCACCAGATATTATCTTACGAATGGGGCTGAAAAATTACCTCTTTCTGTTTTTTAAATATTCCCGCCCTACATACAGGAGGATCAGAACCCAGGTGACTGCAAGTGTGCTTAACAGGATCACGGAAGCCCGGGGCATGGCACCCAGTTCCTTTTTGCCGAAGGAGGCATCACTTCCCTGACCGAGACGGTACAGGCTTTCTACATCGCTGTAAAGCTTTTGCATGTAGGTATCATCCACAGTCTCTTTTCTGCGGGTGGACTTCACCACGTTTTCAATCAACTGTCCGGAGGCATCACGTAAGGATGCGGAACCGTTAAATACCGGTGTAACGAAGGTGTTGTCTACGTTGTCAAGCAACAGTTTGGAAGCCTCAATTTTCACCGCATAATGCGTACTGTTATCCGCACCGCATTCGGACAGATAATCCTGATACTCTGCGGAGTTCTGTGCCTTAGAGGTTACAGGTACATAGCCTTCTGTCTCGGAATAAGCAATCTGCACATCGTTGGTGAGCAGATACTGGGCAAACAGCCAGGATGCCAGTACTTCCTGGGAGTCTGATTTATTGAAGACGCAGACGGAAGGACCCTGGGAGATCATTTCGGGATGTTCCGGGTCAAACTGGGGAATCATCCGCACGGCGGTCTCAAACTGCACCAGAGAATCCTCGCTGATATCCGACAGCGGAGCGTCCGTACCCATCCAGGTGGCTCCGGCGGTGGAATCAATGGCGAAAATACATTGCCCGGCATTCAGGAAGTTCGCAGGATAACCGGAGATCTTGAAGGTGGAAAAAGCACCACTTTTTACATGTCCGGCAATACCATACAGGAGATCCGTGGTAGTATCGTTGAAAAGTTCAATGCTGCCGTCAGCCGTGGAATATCCTGCGTTCTTTTGCTTTAACATCTGGATCATCATGTTGTCGGTGGACTTGTAGATAAACGGGATCAGTACATTCTGCCCATTGACTACATAGGTGCCGTCCGCATTTTGTGCGGTGGCAGCCTCGGAGACTTCCCAGATGAAGTCCCAGGTCAGTACATCCGGCAGAGTATATCCAAGATTTTCCACGTAGGTCTTATTCACGTAGCAGGCCTCGGTGGAACGCATGTAAGGAACGGCATAGTAATGACCGTCGATGGAGCATTCATTCAAAAACTGAGGAATGACTTCTTCTCTGGCAGGACCGTCATAGGCAAGCTCCGTGCCGCCCAGACCGTATTTTTCATCGGCAAACAGGTCATCCAGAGGAACTACGGTATTCTGCCCGGTGAGGTAGGTGGCAATGTGATCCGGGTAGGTGATGCAGACATTGGGTGTCGTATTGGTGGAAATATTGGTAATGACATCGTTGTAAATTTTGCCGTAATCCGTGTATAGATTCAGGTTCACCGTGATATTGGGATACAGGGCTTCAAAATCCGCAATGGCTTTCTTGTAGATTTCCGTCTGGGTTTTGTTGGTATCATTTTTCGCCCAGAAGGTGATCTCATAGTTCCTGGAAGTATCGAATTCCTCAGGAACAGTGAATTCCGGCAGGCCTTTCGAACCATGGCAGCCGGTCAGGGACAGAGACAGAGTGCCCACGGCACATAATAATGCCAGTTTTTTGCTGAATCGACTCATCCTTTGGTACCTCCTCTGGCAACGCCTGCCATGACTTTTTTACGGAATACGAGGAACAACACCACCAGAGGAACGGAAATCACGACCACCGCAGCCATCATGGCGGGGATGTTCTCTCTGCCGAAACCATTCTCACGGATCTCCTGGATGCCGTTGGATACCAGATAGTAATCCGGATCATCGGTGATCAGTCTGGGCCACACATAGGAGTTCCAGCATTCAATAACCTTCAGAATCACGATGGTGATAAGCGTGGGTTTGCAGATGGGCACCATGACCTTGCGCAGATATCGCAGATCGGAAGTACCGTCTACCTTGGCGGCATAATACAGCTCGTCCGGAATCTGTGCGAAATTCTCCCGCAGCAGATAGATATAAAATACGCTAGTCACGGAAGGCAGGATCAGACCGGTGAAGGTATTGCGCAGATCCAGATTCGTGATGGTAGTGAAATTCGTAATGACCACCAGTTCATTGGGAATCATCATCAGAGATAAAAATAACGTAAAGATCAGATCTTTTCCGGCAAAGTTCAACCTTGCAAAAGCGAAGGCTGCCAGGGTGATGACCACCAGCATGATGGCAGTGGTGACCACGGTGAAAAACAAAGTGTTCCACAGGTATCTTCCCAGAGAAACAGTGGTAAAAGCGTCCACGTAGTTCTGCAAAGTGGGAGACAGGGTGAAAAACTTCGGAATATATTCTGCATTATAGGAGCCGTAGCTTTTTACGGAGGTCAGTACCATCCAGTAAAAAGGGAACAGTACGATCAGTGCCCACAGACACAGAAAAAAGTAGACGATCCCATTGCGGATATTGCCGCGGATCCGGGTGCGTTTCTCGATTTTTTCATAATCAGATGTAACATCAGACATCACAAAGACCTCCTTTCCTATACATAGTGGACATGCTTTTTGCTGACCAGCAGATTGATGCAGGTGATGGTCAGGACGATGGCAAACAGCAGGATCGCCGCTGCGGAAGCATAGGAAGGATAGCCGCCGCTGTCACCGTAGAGCATATCGTAGACGTAGCCGACAATGGTATTCATCTCTGCGGCATTTAAGTTCGTGCCGAACAGCGCCACGGCATCACTGTAGGCTTTGAATGCGCCGATAAAGCCGGTGATGATCAGGTAGAATACCATGGGGGAGATCATGGGCAGTGTAATCTTGGTGAACATCCGGAAACGGGAAGTGCCGTCCACTCTTGCCGCATTGTAGTACATGGGGTTCACACTGGCGAGAGCACTGGTCAGGATCAGAATCTTAAAAGGCATAACGATCCAGATGGTGTAAAAGCACAGCACGAACATTTTCGCCCAGTAGGGTCCGTCGATGAAATCCACGGAACTGCCGCCGAAAAACTGGATCAGCAGATTGATCAGACCGTCGGAGTAAGGGGTCTTTTTGAAAAGAATCATGAAGACCAGACCGACCGCCAGAGTATTGGTCACATAGGGCAGGAAAAATATGGTCTGGAACAGATCCCGCAGCGGTTTGATGGAGCTTAAGGCAGCGGAGATCAAAAGCGCCAGTCCGGTGGAGACCGGAACGGTGATGATGACCAGAATGAAGGTATTTTTCAATGCCTGTAAAAAGTACGGATCGTGGAGCACATAGGAGTAATTGTACATTCCTACGCCGTAAAAGGTCTGGGATGCGGAATTGTAACCCTCTTCAAAGGAGTACACGAATACGTCGATAAGAGGATAGATCATAAAAGCACCCAGAAACAGGAATGCCGGCAATAGATAGAGCCAGGCTTTCAGATTTTGTTTTTCCATAAGAAACCTCAATTCTTTCTGTAGCCCATGAATAGCGCCGGACTACAGAATCGGATAAAATATTAAAAGCGGATGCGTTCTTCGGTGTCGGTGCAAAAGAGGAATACTTTTGCGGGTTTTAAGGCGAAATGCACTTTTCCGGTGGGAAGAGATTTCCCTTCGTCGGCATCAATAATGGAACGGATGGTAGCGTTCTGGGACTTTTCATGGGTGGAAACAATGCTCACATCCCGGCCCATGACCTCCAGACGCACCAGATCGCAGGAGAGCGGTCCGTCCTCTTTTAATACAAAACCTTCCGGACGAATGCCGACATGCACAGTCTGATCTGCTACTCCGGGAGCAGGCAGGACAGCCTCGGAGCCAATGTATAACTGCTCCTTTTTTACCTCACCGGAAAATACATTGATGGGAGGTGTGCCGAGGAACTTCGCAACGAACAGGTTCACGGGATCGTCGTATACGTTCTGGGGCTTGCCGATCTGCTGTACGATACCGTCCCTCATTACGACGATCATATCGGAGATGCTCATGGCTTCGTCCTGATCGTGGGTAACGAAGATGGTGGTGATCTGCGTTTCCTGCTGGATCCGGCGGATCTCTTCTCTGGTCTGGAGACGAAGTCTGGCATCCAGATTGGAGAGAGGCTCGTCCAAAAGAAGAACGCGAGGCAGCTTGACTAAGGCTCTGGCGATGGCAACACGCTGCTGCTGACCGCCGGAGAGCTCATTGGGTTTGCGCTCTAACAGGTGATCGATCTGTACCAGCTTTGCCGCTTCCAGCACGCGCTTACTCATCTCTTCTTTGGAAAGTTTGTCGGCACCCTTCAGATTCTCTAGAGGGAACTGAATGTTTTTTTCCACAGTGAGGTGGGGGTAGAGGGCATAGTTCTGGAACACCATGCCGACACCGCGGTTCTCGGGCGGAAGTCCGGTGACATCATCTTCGCCGAAAAAGATTTTGCCCTCGGTGGGTTTCAGCAGACCGCAGATCAGATTCAGGGCAGTACTTTTGCCACAGCCGGAGGGACCTAAGAGTCCGATCAGCTTGCCGTCGGGGATCTCGAAGTCGAAGTCATTCACGGCAATGACATCCTCACGGTTCTTCCTGCCGCGGACAGGACCGCGTGCGGGGAATTTCTTGGTCAGATGCTGTAATACGATTTTCATGTGTATATTTCCTTTCTTATAATGAATCTAATGAATTCAAAATGGCTGACCAGTTCAGTCCGCGCCATTCGAAAAGCCGCGTTATCACGCTTTTGAACCTAAATCCCATAGGAGTCCTTCAAAATCGCAAATGATTTTCAGATTCCATAGGAATCTTTCAAATCATTCGATATATGATCCAGGTCGGGGTATACGAAGCTTTCGGAGATGCCGAATACCCGCAGGCTTTCAATAAAGTATTGTTTCCGCCCGGAGGGAATAATGATCTTATACAGCATATTTTCATCGCAGATGTCTTCCAGACGTTCCAGAGAGTTATGTACGGTGAAGTTGGAGTACTGGGAATACATGCGGAGGTTGTTCTCCGTGGAGCTGCAAGCCAGGATCTTGTTTTTCAATTCCGGATTGTGGTGATTGTGTTTGAAGGCGGGCAGAAGCATTTCCTGTGTGGTGTCCGCATCAATGGGATAGATGCAGTTGCCGAAGCCTTCCTTCTCGTTCAACAGACCAGGTGTCAGTACCCAGACGCAGGCATCGGTATCCGGAGTCTCTCTGTAAGTTTCCGTGGCAAAAAATACGGCGATCAGGGGAGACTGAGTCCAGTCTAACATTCTCGTGGGCAGACCGTAGTGCTGCATCAGGGAGACCCAGCCGGCGTAATTGTGTTTGTCGGGAGGATTGTCCAGGATCTGTCTCGCCCGGATATAGAAATCATTGGCAATATAGCGTTCGGAGTCCAGTCTTTTCTGGCTTCGTTGGATGGAAGGGATCAGAGTCAGATCCGCGTTCTCTTCCCCGCGGAACCAGAGGCGGACGCCGTGCTTTTGGCGTAACGTACTGACGAACTGCAGGAGTTCATCGATGGTGCTTACTTTTTGTGTTAACATGATAGACCTCGTTCTTATTTTATCCTAGTTGGATGCCTGCGGATTGTTTTGTGCTATTCGCATATCGGGGCATCAAGCTACTTTATTATAGATGGTTTTTCTCAGTTGTACAAGTATCCATTCTGTGGTATGGTAAAAGAAAGAATACGGAAAACGTTTTTATAATAAAAATAAAGCACACAGGAAGGAGTACACTATGGCAAAATGGCTTGATAATGCAATCTTTTATGAAATTTATCCCCAGTCTTTTCTGGATACCAATGGTGACGGTATCGGCGATTTTCAGGGTATCATAGAAAGACTGGATTATATTAAGGAACTGGGATGCAATGCGATCTGGATGAATCCCTGTTTTGCATCACCCTTCGGAGATGCAGGCTATGATGTGGCGGACTACTATCAGGCAGCGCCCAGATATGGTACCAATGCGGATCTGAAGCGTCTGTTTCACGAAGTACACAAGCGGGACATGCATATCCTGTTAGATCTGGTGCCGGGACATACCTCCGTGGCACATCCCTGGTTCAAGGAGTCCTGTAAGGCAGACCGCAATGAATTTACCGACCGTTATATCTGGACCGACAGCACCTGGGGACAGCTTGAGAACATGGGAAGTCTGTGCGGTATCTCCGAGAGAGAGGGCTCTGTGATCGTGAACTTTTTCGCACACCAGCCGGCACTCAATTACGGATTTTATAAAAAGACACAGGGCTGGCAGCAGGATCCCGATGATCCGGGGCCTAAGGCAACGCTTGCAGAGATGGAAAATGTCATGCGGTTCTGGATCGGCATGGGCTGTGACGGTTTCCGCGTGGATATGGCAGGTTCTCTGGTGAAAAACGATGAGGACGGCAAGGGAAACATTGCTCTGTGGAGAAAGGTAAGAACGTTCCTGGATGCGGAGTTCCCCGAGGCAGTGTTGGTATCTGAATGGGGAGAACCGGACAAGTCCCTGCAGGGCGGCTTCCATATGGACTTTTTACTACATTTCGGACCGTCTCATTATAACGATCTGTTCCGCTGCGAGGAGCCTTTCTTCTCCGGAAGAGGTAAGGGTGATGTGGCAGCCTTCGTAGAGAAATACAAGGAAAATTATGAAAAGGCACAGCGCAAAGGTCTGATCTGTATTCCCTCCGGCAACCACGATATGGATCGTCTGGCGAGAAGCATTCATGGGGAGGAGTTAAAGGTGGCATTTGCATTCCTCCTGTCCATGCCCGGTGCACCTTTCTTATATTATGGCGATGAGATCGGTATGCGCTATGTGGAAAATCTGCATTCTGTAGAGGGCGGTTACGGACGTACCGGTTCCCGCTCGCCCATGCAGTGGGATCATACCACCAACGCCGGTTTCAGTGCGGCACCGAAGGAAAAGCTCTATGTCAAACAGGATGAGTCCGCAGACCGTCCCACGGTAGAGGCGCAGATGGCAGATCCGGATTCCCTGTACCATGAGATTCAGAAGTTAATTAACATCCGTCAGGCTCACAGCGCCTTGCAGAGCCGCGGAGAGATCAAGTTTGTCTATGCCGAGGAAAAACAATATCCTCTGGCGTATCTGCGCAGTGATGACAAGGAGAAGATCCTGGTCATCATCAATCCGGCGGACAGAGAGGCCAGCTTCGACGGAGACTATGCGGTAAAGGAAGCATTGTATACCTTCGGTTGGGAAGCTGCATTTGCAGGCGGAAAGGTTACTGTGCCCGGGGGCAGCGCCGGATTTTATCTGTTGTAGTTGGTGGAATGTATTTTAAAAGAAGTGGATGATCAGTCTGGCGTAGCGGAGGAGCTTTCAAAAAAATGATTGCGGCATCTCTAAAAAAATATGCTATAATGAGCGTAATGCTAGAGTATAAATGAAAAGAGAACCGTATGAATCAGGTAAATTATCAAAAAGAATTAGAGAAAATTTTAAATACCTTACAGGAGAAGGGCGAGGCAGCGTCGGATTACCGACCGCCCCGCCTGTTTCTGCATAGCTGCTGCGCACCCTGCAGCAGTTATTGTCTGGAATATCTGTGCCGTTATTTTTTGATCACGGTATTTTATTACAATCCCAACATTTCCTTTTCGGAAGAATACCAAAAGCGCGTGGCGGAGCAGAAGCGTCTGATCGCAGCTTATAATAAAGAAGAAAAGGGCTGGCCCATCGACATCGTGGAGGGAGATTATGAACCGGAGCGTTTTTATGAGATGGCGAAGGGCTACGAGAACTGTCCCGAGGGGGGAGAGCGGTGCTTCCGCTGCTTCGGCCTGCGGCTGCGCAGGACCGCGGAGCTGGCAGTGAATGGTGGTTATGATTATTTTGCCACGACCCTGACCATCAGCCCTCTGAAAAATGCGGCGAAGATTAACGAGATCGGACAGGCACTTTCCGGGGAATATAGTATCCCCTGGCTGCCCTCGGATTTCAAGAAAAAGAACGGGTATAAGAGATCCATCGAACTGTCCGCAGAATATGAGCTGTACCGGCAGAATTACTGCGGCTGTGCCTTTTCCAAAGCGGAGCGGGAAGCACAGATTATAAATGCGTAATTGCGTCTTGCGGGATAATGGATTTTAGGATATAGTAGAAATACTGAAAACAGCGCAGCAGCGTGAGAGATAGAAATTGTGACTGCACAAGATATTCCGTTACATTACAGGTAACGGAATACCGGCAGATTACTGAAAGGTATGAGGATGAACTGACATGAAAAAATTTTTAGAAATGCTGACAGAGGAAATGCAGCAGGCATTTACCGCGGCAGGCTATGACGGAAATCTGGGAAAGGTAATGCTTTCCAACCGTCCCGACCTGTGCGAATATCAGTGTAACGGTGCCATGGCGGGAGCCAAGCTGTATAAGAAAGCCCCCATCATGATCGCAAACGATGTGGCAGAAAAGCTTGCAGACAGCAAGGTGTTTTCCGAGGTGGTGGCAGTAGCTCCTGGATTTCTGAACCTGAAGGTCAGCGAGGCATTTTTGCTCACTTATTTACAGGGCATGGAGGCAAATGAAAAATTCGGTCTCGAGAAACCCAAACATCCCAAGAAGATCATTATCGACTACGGAGGACCCAATGTGGCAAAACCCCTGCATGTGGGACATTTGCGATCCGCAGTGATCGGTGAGAGCGTAAAACGCATCAGCCGCTATGTGGGACATGAGGTTATCGGTGATGTGCATCTGGGTGACTGGGGATTACAGATGGGTCTGGTCATCACCGGTTTACAGGAGAGACAGCCGGAACTGGTATATTTTGATGAGAACTACGCCGGGGAATATCCCGAGGAAGCTCCGTGTACCATCAGTGAACTGGAGGAAATCTATCCCGCAGCCAGCGCCAAGTCCAAGGAAGATCCCGAGTACAAGGCAAAGGCCATGGAAGCAACCTTCAAATTACAGAGCGGTGTCAGAGGATATCGTGCTCTGTGGAAGCACATTATCAATGTGTCTGTGAACGACCTGAAGAAGAATTATTCCAAATTAAACGTAGAATTCGATCTGTGGAAGGGAGAGAGCGATGTCCATGACATCATCCCGGAGATGGTCGCTTATATGAAGGACAACGGCTATGCACACTTAAGTGAGGGTGCGTTGGTAGTGGATGTCAAGGAAGATACCGACACCAAGGAGATCCCTCCCTGCATGATCTTAAAGTCCGACGGGGCCTCTCTGTACAATACCACAGACCTGGCTACTATTATGGAGCGTATGAAGCTGTATCATCCCGACGAGCTGATCTACGTGGTGGACAAGCGTCAGGAATTGTACTTCGAGCAGGTATTCCGCTGTGCCCGCAAGACGAAATTGGTAGAACCCGAGACCGAGCTGAAGTTCTTGGGCTTCGGTACCATGAACGGCAAGGATGGCAAACCCTTCAAGACCAGACAGGGCGGTGTTATGCGTCTCGAGAACCTGATCAAGGATACCCAGGATGAGATGTACAAAAAGATCAAGGAAGGCCGCGATATGGAAGATGCCGAGGCGAGAAAGGTAGCGGACGTGGTAGCTATCTCCGCGTTAAAATACGGTGATCTGTCCAATCAGGCATCCAAGGATTATGTTTTTGATATCGACCGTTTCACCTCCTTCGAGGGAGATACCGGCCCCTACATCCTGTATACCATTGTGCGAATCAAGTCTATTTTGAATAAATACAAGGAGCAGGGCGGAGACCTGACCGCTGTAAAATTACAGCAGCCCGGTAATGCGTCCGAGAAAGAGCTTGCCATGGAACTGGCACAGTTCAATACCATGATCGCTACCGCTGGAGAAGAACTGGCACCCCATAAGGTATGTGCCTATATTTACGATCTTGCCAATGCGTTCAACCACTTCTACCATGAGACCAAGATCTTAGGTGAAGAGAATGAGGAGCGTAAGCAGGGACTGGTAGCACTTTTAGTGCTGACCAGAGATATCCTGGAGACCTGTATTGATATGCTGGGATTCGAAGCTCCGGAGAAAATGTAATAAAAATAATATCTATTTAGTAAACCCGCTGAAAAACGGGGACACAAAGCCAGATGGGTCTAAGGTCTGAACATAGAGAAAAATCAGACTATGACAGCCGGTTGCAGCAGATTCCTGAGTGTAGGGGAGTATGTTTATCGTGAGCCGTCTGTCAGTGCACATTTTTGGCAGACGGCTTTTATTGTGCCGTAGAAGGGGAAAACGATGTCTTTAAACTATGAGCAGAACGAAAATGACATCCTGAATAAATTATTGCCGGAATATAGACAGCATTCTGTACAAAGAAAAAGCAATCCAGAAGCAGTTACAGGACACATTGGAGAAAGTGAAGCTGAGTAACGAGATCATTTCCTCCATCGCCAGAACTTACCAGTATATTTCACGGATCGATATTCAGGCAGATTATTTCGAAGAGATCAATAACCGGGATACCGAGCATCTGAAGTTCACGAAATCGGGAAAGCTGTCGGAAAGCAATGAAAAGGTATGCAGACAATACGTGGCGGAGGAGTATCAGGAGGCATTTTTCAAATTTGTGGATCTGAAGACCCTGCCGGAACGCATGAAGAATGAAGAGACGTTAGTCCTAGAATACCGGATGAAGGATGGCGACTGGCACAGACTCCGTTTTGTGGAAAAAAAGAGAGACGAAAACGGTGTACTGACCCATGTGCTCTGCCTGATCCGCAGCATCAGCGATACCAAGAAGTGGGAACATGAACTGATGTATCAGGTGGAGGAAGCCAGGAAGGCAGCAGCTTTGAAGGCCCGTTTCCTGTCAAATATGAGTCATGATATCCGGACACCCATGAATGGCATTATCGGCACGCTGAATCTGGCAAACCGTTATCCGGATGATCTGGAGGTACAGAGAAAGTGCCGGGAACAGATCATGACTTCATCGAAGTATCTGGTCTCTATCGTGAATGATATTCTGGATATGAACAAACTGGAGTCGGGAGGTGTAGTGGAACAGGAGATTCCGTTTAATCTGGCAGAACTGCTGAACCGGGTTAACCTCGGCAAGCAGAAGCAGGCGGCAGAAAAGAATGTGGAATATATTGTTGACTGGGAACAGAGTGATATCCGCCATATGGATCTGGCAGGGAATCCAATCTATGTGGAGAGACTGCTGACCAATATTTCTGATAATGCGGTTAAATTTACCGGACCGGGCGGCAGTGTGCGTGTCTGGTGTGCAGAAAAATATGCGGACGAGGAGCGGGTAGTCTATGAATTCGGCTGTGCCGATACTGGTATCGGCATGAGTGAAACCTTTCTGGAACATGCTTTTGAACCGTTCACGCAGGAGAATGAGACCAGCAGATCCAGGTACGAAGGCACAGGACTGGGACTTGCCATTGCAAAGAAAATCGTGGACAGGCTGGATGGAGACATTGCCATAGAGAGTAAAAAAGGCGTCGGAACTACTGTGACCATGACACTTCCGTTCAAAATCGGGGAACCGGTGGAGAAGGAGAAGAACGTAAACTATGAGGAAATCCCGGTGGAAGGTCTGCGGGCGCTGTTAGCAGAGGACAATGAACTCAACATGGAGATCACAAAATTCATGCTGGAGGATTACGGGATCCACGTAGAGTGCGCTGCAGACGGAGAAGAGGCGGTACAAAAGTTCAAAAATCTGAGCTGGGATATTACGATGTGATCTTCATGGACATTATGATGCCGAAGCTAAATGGCTGGGATGCCACCCGCAGGATCCGGTCCATGAAACGGTCGGATGCCGGAAATGTCCCCATCATTGCCATGAGCGCCAATGCCTTTGCGGAAGACATTATCAACAGCCGATGGATGAAAAGAAGCTGTTGGAAACAGTGAAGGAATGCATTATGTTCCGGGACCATTCCTGAAGAAACAGCATAGAAACAGCCTAGAAAAGGGCAGAGGATATCCTCTGTCCTTTTCCTATATTAGGATGACTTATCGTGCAACATTACGTACTGAAAATGGTGGGACAACCGGATATAATAGCTACAAAGACAGGAGTTTTTTCTGTGAAGCATGTGGCCTACATTATGGAAAGGAGAAAAATTATGATTTCATTTATATTGTGTCTGTTGCTGTTAACCATTTTATTCGGAATCGCATATAAGATTACCGGGGCAATTTTAAAGGCCTGTGTGTGGCTGCTGATCCTGTTGCCCATCGGCCTCATCCTGTCGGGCGTGGGAGAGATCTTCTGCTGTACAATCATTTTAATACCGGTAGGGATCGGAATTATCAAGGCCGGGATCCGGATGATATTGCCGGGGTAAAGAAATAAAATGATAACAGACTGCCTGATGTGTGGTAAAATAAAGTTATCGCATATCAGGCAGTTTCATTATTATTGATATATAGTATTGATAAATCAGGAAAGGTGATGGCATATGGAGATCAAAAGTATACTGATCAAAGATACAACGAGAGAAGAGCGGATCCGCATTATACAGGAGGGTTTGAACCAGTGCGGTGGAGCCTGTGACTTCTGCAACGGTTGTGATAATCTGGGCGGTGGTTCCGTGGATACATTTTATGAACCGTACATTAACGGGGAGAAGGAACTGCGGCAGCTGAATGAGGAATACAGAAGCAACATGGGACTGGTGAGATAGGAGACGGGCTATGTTTTTCATACCGTGTATTAAGTGGAATAAGCACTATTATGTGCGGACAAGCTGCTGTAATACGCTGTATGAACTGGATCCGGAGATGGGAAAGGCCATTGCCCGGGGAGAGCAGGTACTGATTCGCCCGGAGCATTTGCAGAGAATTTCAAAAGTGACCTATGGGTATAACTATAAACATTGCAATTACTGTGGGTATGAGACAGCAGAAAATTTTGAGTATTGCCCAAAGTGCGGTAAGAAATTTTAAAAGCGAGAGGGGACGTGAATCTGTCTCGATTTCAAAAGGGAGTGTTACTCACAAGGACCATTGTCTTTCCAGGCACCTTTCCATTTTGGTTTTTCTGTGGAACGTTTTGGTAGATTCATAGTGTTCATCAGGCGGTCCACTCTGCCGAGACTGATGTTTATGCCATAATCACGTTCTAATACACGTAAGCACCAAGAGAGTTATCGTAATCAGTATAGATTTGTAAAAGGTGCTTACGAATCAACGGATTTTCTTTTGTACGAGGTGCTAAATCTGAATAAAAGTGCTTGTAATAAGTACTGCGATTTATGCGAAGAACTCGACAAAGAGTTTTGATATCGTATTGATGACGCAGCTTATGCACGGCATCTAATCGTTGCTTGAGTGTGGCGTGAATATGGCAATCGCTTTTTTTAGTATTTGGTTTTCTTCTTCCAGCTGAGCCATACGTTTTTGAAGCTCTTTCACCTGCTTTGCAGTAAGAACTTCACCGTCATCAGTTTCAACAGTTGAATACTGTTTGACCCATCTGGAAAGAGCAGTTTGAGATACGCCGTACTCTTTGATAAGAGAGGCCTGAGTTTTACCATTGTGGTAAAGCTCAACGAGGGTTCGTTTGAAATCCTCATCGTAATGTTGTTTTGTGGACATAAAAGATACCTCCTTTTGGTGTCTATGTTAATAGTAAGTCTATTTAACCAATGTGTCCACTTTTATAAGTATAATGCAGGTAGTACACATGATAAGAATTGCTGTTTGTGATGATGAAAATGTAATTGTGAATCAGATAGAGCATATAATTTCTGAAGTATGCAAGCGGGAAAGCATTCCCGTGAATATTGATGTTTTTTACAGTGGTAGGGAACTCAAAAGGCAGGTTACATCAGGAACAAAGTATGACATCATCTTTTTGGATATTCAGATGAAGGGTGGCGATGGCATCATTGCGGCTGAAAATATACGGAAGGTGGATGATAATGTACTTCTGATTTATGTATCAGGCTATGATAAATATATGATGGAATTGTTCCGGTTGGATGTATTTGGATTTATAAAGAAACCAATCGATGAGGAGATATTGACAAAGACATTTCTGGAAACTTATCAGAGAGTCTGCAGTAAAATGGTCTATTTTACCTTTTCTTATAAGCATGAAGAATATAAAATTCTATGTAAAGAGATTTTATACTTTGAAAGCAATGCCAGGAAAGTTACAATATATACGCAAAACGGGGAGCATTACACATTTAACGGGAAACTGTCAGAGATAGAACAAAAAATGTCAGATGGAAAAATACCTTTTTTGAGAGTACATCAGTCTTATCTGGTAAATTATTATTTGATTAGATCAAGGACAAAAATAGAAATAACGTTGGTAAATGGGAAGAAACTGCCTATAAGCGAAGAACGGCAGAAATACTTTAACCAACAATACAGCCATCTTCTGGGAGGGGAAATCAATGTATAATCAAATAGAAGATATTCTATTAAATATTTCTATTGTTATCGCAACCGTATGGATTGTAAAAAGATTTTGGGGAAGCTTTTTTGAAGAAAAGCAGAATAGTATACTTTCTGTTTCTCTGTGGATTGTTTATTGCATATTCCAATTTTTCTTTGGTTATCATAATGGGCGCCTGCAAATTTTTGCAACCATTCTGAACATTTTACTGATTCTGTCCATAGCGATGGTTGCCTACCAAAGCCGTGGAAAGGAAAAATACTTTTTATTGGCTACATTCTATGCAGGCTGGTCGTTGATTGAGGTCTTTGTCTTTTCCCTAATCAATAGCTTTGACATAGGGGAAAGCCAGCAAAGGGATATTATTGGGTTGGTATTATCGAACATCCTGATGATCCTTTCTGTATATGCACTGTCGATGGTGGCAGAAAAAAGAAAGGAGAGTCCGGTACCGGGAAAATATTATTTTTTTCTCCTGTTGGTGCCAGTGGGAAGCATAGTCATTGCGATCAATGAATTTTGCTCAGAAGGAAAGTCCTTTTTTGCTGTTATCACTATCAGCATTCTTATCTTATTTAATGTCATTATTTTTGAATTGTATGTAAAAATAAATAAAGTTTTTGCTTATGAAAAAGAACATACAGTTTATGCCCAGCAATTTGATATGATCGAAAAAATTACGGTATCGCAAAAAAAGATGTTGGAGGAATTTTATGAGGACAGGCACAATCTGCTGAATAAACTTATTGTTTTAAAAAACAGCGTTGAAAACAGTGATAAAGAGTCTGTAATCAGAAACCTGAATCAGATTATCAAAAACAGCAATATTTCCGAAAACATTTCCAATACCGGCAACAGTACCATTGATTGTCTGATTAATTTCAAATATGCCGTTGCTAAGGAATACGGGATTACATTTCAGTTAAAAATATTTATTCCAGAGGAGCTTTCCATGGAACCATGTGATATTGGCATAGCACTGGGAAATGCACTGGATAATGCAATAGAAGCTGTCCGGGACTGCAGGCAGCACCAAAAGGTGATAGAAATATCCATGGGAGTGAAAAAGCAGGCGCTGGTCATGCTGATAAAGAATCCATATGAGCATGTCTTAAAAAACGACAGAAGCGGAAAATATCAATCCACAAAAACAGAAAGCGGCAGACATGGATATGGATTAAATTCCATAGCAAGAATTGCAGAAAAGTACCAGGGCGAAATTCTAGTGGAAGCACAGGATTCTGTATTTTGCCTGACCGTTGTTATGAATTTGCCGGAAAATTGACAGCTATTGCCGTATTTTTGACATATTAGGGATTATTTTGAGGGGAATATGATACCTGACTTTGGGAGTTGAATCTTAAAATATGGTGCTAAGCCACGGATTAAAACCTGTGGCTTAGCATTTTTTCTGATGTCTCCGTCGTTTAAAAAGTAGGAACTTAACGGCAGGCCGATAAGTGCTGAAAATTCTTTTATAAATTTAGAACCCCGTGCAAGGTTGATATACTTTCGGTCTGATATTTTACAACTCGGAACTCATGGATAAAATTAAAGATATCCTAAAGACGGATGACCCTCAATAGTTTTTTGAAATTCCCGTGTGAGGGGGAAAGTTGATTACAAACAGAATAAATTACAGCAGTGAAAGTGACGATACAAATGCAGGAAGAGCAGAAATGTTCTTCCTGTTTTTTAACAGAACTTCAGCAGCTGGCGGGGAAAGGAGACAGTATGGCAAAGTTCTTAAATTATGAGGACCGGCTGGAGATAGAAAGCGGACTAAAGGAGCATATGACTTTCACAGAGCTTGGAGAGAAACTGGGAAGGGACAGGACTACCATCACAAAGGAGATCAGGAACTATTCCATCGAACAGGACACCGGTTATGGAAGTTACCCGCATAATACCTGCAAGTACAGAAAAGCATGTAAGAGGAAAAAAGTATGTGGGACAAATGACTGCAGGCATCCACTGGTAGCTGTCTGTAAACAGTGTGAACTCATATGCAACCGTTACTGCGAGCATTATGAAGAAGAAATATGTACCCATCGCTTTAAACCGCCATATGTATGCAACGGATGCAGTGAAGTAAAGAAGTGTACGCTGACAAAAACTGTTTACGATGCTCTGGGAGCCCAGAGGCGGGCAACGGATAAGATATCGGAATCCCGAAGCGGGATCCTTGCTACGGAAGGGGAAATCGCCAGACTCAATGAAATCCTGGTGCCGTTGGTAAAACAGGGGCAGTCTATCCATCAGATCTACCTGACACATAAGGATGAACTGATGTGCAGTGAAAAGACCC
>OGOI01000316.1_pt1 | contig 46024 bp, 40 predicted proteins | sample 1552631 | NCBI WGS metagenome assembly OGOI01 (sample SAMEA2580204, study PRJEB22360) | human gut metagenome | biome: human gut; feature: human-associated habitat; material: faeces | place: Denmark | collected 2008/2010 | reverse complement strand
TAGGAACTATCCTAACCCTCATACGTAATGAGAAAATATACCAAGCCCACAAGCACTCCCACCCAACAAACAAAATAAGGTATATCATCTCACAGCTAATAATCCTAACCCTATACACCTCATCACTAATCCTGGTATCCTACACATATAGGATTATACTAAGATACATATAATAATACTAAAAATTATGAAATCACTAATCCTACTCATCGTAACGATCTGGCTTCTAATCCTAAATGAAGAAGCCTACCTAACAAAGAAATTCATCTACAGAATGAATCTAATCATAATCCTTTTAGTATATGCCTTCATACAGGTATACCTAATCGAATAAATACCCACAAGGTACCTGGAATAAATACCGGGTACCTCCCACACCACCCAACACAAAAATAAAACAAAATCATACTAACGCTAACTAAGGTACAATATCTACCTATCCCCTCTATAACTAATATACCATCTATTAATATAATAATACCTAATACATATATCAAGGTACCTCGCCGGGGGTTTTGGGGATTTAGGCAAACAAGGCAAGTGATAACCCCTCTACTATACAAAGCCACTCAACTCACTATATAGCCACTATACCATATAGCTCTACTACACACTTTAAAGGCAAACTCAAAAAGGCCTAAAAAGGCAAATAAATCCGACCATTAATGGCCTCTAAATCCGATTGCCTTGAGTACCCTTGATATGTATTATATTATAGATTGCATTCAAGGTAATTCGAAGGTAGGGGATTATATAATACAGATATGTTATGTAGCTTCTATGTATGTAGGTAGTATAGCTTTAGTACATCGTCGATTAATGGCCCTCACAATTTACCTTGATTACCTTCACCAAGTTATTATATTATGTATTATATAATAAGTATTGGGTTGGGGATTAGGTAAATAGGATATTAGGTTTTAGGGCTAAATGGTTTATAGGATTTAAGGCCTTCAAGGGGCATATTTAGGTAATATTCCTAGTAAGTATGTAATTTATTTGCTTAGTATTTATATTAGCATTAACTTTTGTATTCTAGGACAATTTTGTGATTTAGGGGTACCTAGATTACCGAGAGCCATTAGGTATTATATAATATTAGTTATAGGTAGGGAAGGTAAATGGCAATCTCCATTCATGGCCCCGAGGATTTAGGCAAATATAATTCAAGGCCCTTAATAACCTACGAAGGCAATTAGGGTTATTGCATATATAATATATTATATTTATATTTGCATCAGATAAATAAAGTATTAATTATTAAAACCCATTACCTATGAACACAGAAGAATTATCAAACCGATTAACACAAATCGTACAAGGCATTACTAATACTCACCCTATTAGGATTAAGGCTACTATCGAAGTTTTCCTTGAAGAATTTGACCCAAGCCAGAACTATCTTCTCTCTATTTCAGATATAGAAGGCTATGAGACCCAATTTATAGAATTTGAGATTTGGGACAAAAATGATGGTCCTATACCCGGTATAAAACTTTTCAAGGATCTCAATATATACCTTGAACGAGAATATTGCGAATACTAACCCATTAACCCAGGCCTAACTAAGGTTCTGGGTTTTTACTTACGCTAACTTAGTAAGCCCTTATAGGCTATCCTAATCTCTATAGGCTTACCATAGTCCCTATATAGCCTTATTGAATTAGGACCTAATAGGTTTATAGATGGCAATAATATGGATATAGCTAATCGGCCTTAATTCTTTATCACCTTAGTCGATTAATGGCCTTCAATATACAGGTATATAATACACTCTCAAGAGGACAGGCATAAGCTATATAGGATTATCCATATACATATCATATATGCCCACTACAAGGCGTGTGAAGATTACCCTTGTGAACCCCCAATTGCCCCAAAAATTAAGTCCTTTTTAGGGTGCACAATATTTTTCATTTTATGAATTTTTCACGAAAATAATTTTGAAAATAAAAATATTCATTTTCTCAAAAATTTTTCTTGAAAATGTTTGTAGATTAAAATAAAGTTCGTATCTTTGCAATGTGAGAAAAACAAAGCGATATTTGAATAAATTTTTAATTAAAACTTTTTAAGAAAATAATTCTCTAAAAATTTTGTAGATTAAAAAATAGTTCTTATATTTGCAATACAGAAATGAAACAAATACTACCTTATTAGAATAGTTTAAAAAGTCTTGAGGGTCTATTTGAAAAGGTAATAAAAATAATTAATAATAAAACTTTCAAGCATTTTATTATGAAAAATCAAATTAACAACGTGAATGTAGAAAAAGCAAGTGCAAACGCAAAAGCAAATAGTTTGATTGCTTTAGACGTTTTAAAGTCTGTAAAAGAAAAAAATGCAGGACTTTTCAAAACTTCTTTAGGGACAAAAACAGAAATTTATAAGAAAGAACTTTTTGAAGGAGCAAACGAAAAGCAAATCAAATCGTTACGCAAAAAGTTTAGAAACGTAACTTTTAATTTTCTTTCAACGATTGCAAACAATGCAGATAAAAAACTAATTGACGGTTTTATAGACTTTTATAAACAAGTCTATACATTAAATGATTTTTCATTTAATTCTATTGCAAGCGAAAACACTAAAGAAGAAAAGAAAGAGATATTAATAAAAGGTCTCGAAATTGTGAAAAAATCAATGAAGTAAAGAAAATCAGATAGGGAGTAAAATTTTACTCCCTATCATAAAAATAAAATTATTATGTTATTAATTTTGTTTGTTATCTTATTAGCTGTTTTTGTTAGTGCTTTATATGTAGTTTATATTCTTTTAAAGTCAAATCATAGAATAATATCTACTATTATTGACGTGCAAACTTTTCAATTAATTAATGTAGAGCAATTTCTATTGATTGAACAAATAAGTATGAACTATTTAAATGAAGTTGAATATACAATTTATAAAAAATTTTCTTTTAAAACTTTTTTACTATACTTATGTTATTGTTTAAATGAACAATTTAAAGAAAATTTAAATAATCATTTAGTAGATAATTAGAAAGCAAAAGGGACACATAAAAGTTTGTCCCTTACTTTTTATTTTTAAATGTTAAATTTAACGGAACCGTAGTCCGTTTTTAGTACCACCAAAATTCTACTCCTCGCTATAAGACTCTGCCAGAACTCTCTAACCAGATTTTAGTACCAGGAAATTTTAGGCTTTCGCTATAAGAGGTACCTTGAAGGCAAATACACGTTTTAGTACCACAACTTTCGAAGCCTTCGCATTAAGGGCATGCCCAGATATCCCACACCACACATGCCCACATAACACACAGAGAAACCAGAGAATAAAACATCCCTGGCTCTCATCCACCCTATCCCTCTGGCAGATTACAATATCAAAGTTCTTTCTATAAACCAAAAACTTATAAAGATATGGAAGAAAAAACATTATTCAAACTAGCACGTGCAATTACAGATACAGGTACAGATACTGTATCTTCAAAAGGTGGTACTGTAACCTACCGTATCACTTCCATCAAAAGGAAACTGGTAAATGGCAAAGTAGTTTCAACCTCTACACCCTCTTGTAGTTTGAGCTCAGCCTCCATAAGTTGGGCTGTTTGGAAAGGAGTTACCGTTGGAGATGGTTACTTAGATGTAAAAATTAACTATTCAGAAAATACTGGGTCCTCAAGGTCTACTACTCTGACATTTGACCAGGAGGGATCTGATAACAAAATCAATCTCACAGTAACTCAGGGATCCGTTGTAACCTATACTGGATACATAAAACAGGTTTCAAACACATTGCCTTTAGGTAGTAATAAAGGTAATACTGCTCAAATTATTGTGATGGCATATTTAAAGGGTAGTGATGGGTCTAAAAAGCCAGAAACTCCCGATGTGGGTGGTGCTCCCGATTGGTGCGCAGTATCCGTTGCCCATTTGGATACTCCTGAGACTCCTGAGAACCATTACAGGTTATTCCTGACCGCTTTATCGAATAATCAAACTGGAGAAAGCCGTTCAGGGTATATCTTCTTAACCTGTGGGAATGCTAACTTGAGTATACCAGTAACTCAAACTACGGCTAAAATTACAAGTAACATCTCTATAGGTATAGGTAAAAGCCCAAACTCTAGCACACAAGGTCTGTGTAATATAATATCAAATCAACTAGTAGCTTCCAATATAACCTTTAGACTCCAGATTCAATATGGTGTATCTTCAGGCGATGTAAAAGAGTATATTTATACTTTAGTCAAAGGTAGTGCAATTTCAAGAAATACCTTTCCCATTCAAAATGGGGCTAATCCTCGATTAGTAGATTATGGTTATTCTCCTCATGAAGACTCTAAGTACATATATAGTGTAATATAATTAATTCAGTAGGCTAATTAGTAACCCACATACCCAAAATATCAAAGCTAAAGTATATGCAACAGAATATCTATGCCAGGGATACCAGCAGGTAATATAAGAATCTGCTTTTAGTATTTCTGGATGTTCTTCCTCGTATTTTTTATCCTCTTCTCTAGAACTGTATTTATGAAATACATAGAAAGGTAAGAATACGAGGAAGATTATTAAAGCAACTGGGAACAAGAGTAGGAGAAGAATCTCCCACCCTTGCATTGATGTCCCAGCATAATTACCATCTCTGTCAAAAAAGTATCTCATAGTAATTTGTATTTTATGTATCTGATTAATAGATAAATTGGAAATAGAGGTAATACTATCCATACCGATATGAATAGAATAAGAGAGTGTATTTTGTGAGTATAGGGTAAATAATCCAAGCAAGCCCTTACAAAAAATACCGTGAACGGTAAGCATACCAAATAAATTATTGCTAATACAGTAGTCATTGTTCTTTGAGGTATTTGTTAATAATCTTGGTAAGCTTCTTATCAAATTCAATCATCATATCGAAAGCTTTCGAATCTTTCATACTTCTCATCTCCTTATCAAGTAATTCTATGTTTCTCTTAATTGAGAAATAGGCCTTATATGCAAGGAATACTCTTTCATTTTCTTCGGTAAGCGGACGAACTTCTCCCTTTTGCCCATCCAATCTTGGATATGTATCATCAGGACCCAAGGTTCTTGCAACTTTTACTCGGTTACTGAGCATTGCGAATCCACCTTTTTTATCGATAGATTCCACTGTAACTTTCTCAATGATGGGTCTTCCCGATAATGTGAAGAGAACCTCATCCCCCTCTTTGAGCTTTTTGATTTCTTTCTTTTCTTTTTTCATATCTTTATTTATTAAGAATTTTTCTTTATGCAAATATACGAAATTATTTCTTATTTATTGCATTATCTATTTTATTTTTTATAAATTCATAGGCATTGCCCCGGTAATCCTCTAGCATTTTGTATTCCTGTGGAGATAGAAATATTCCGTTTACTTTAAAAGCATCTCTTAGATGCTCTGGTATAGTGCCCTGGTGAGCGATGTTATTATAACGGATAATGAAAAGTTTCTCTCGGTCTTCATCAATAACTCCCAGAGTGTTTACTGGTTGGAGTTTAGTTTGGTAAATACCGCCAAAAGCCGAGGGCACCATTAAAATATTTCCGGGAATTTTAGTTACCCAGTGAGAATAATCTGGAGTAATTACCGCAATTTTACCCTCTTTCTCAAGCTCTTTATCATAAGCTAATCGATTAAACCAAAAAGCACATTTAAAACAAACTTGTTTTCTTGCCATAAGTTGGGGAATCTCTTTAGTTTCATCGAATTCCTCTAAATTAATTGGTTTGCCACATATCTGGCACTCATTTTTCTTGTCCATATTGCATTATTTTATAAGTTATATATGATAATAGAACCTCTAAACATATTGAAAATGGGTTATAAGCAATACTTTTGTTACTAAAATTGAACCATTAAAACTGATAAGTTATGGATAAACTAACAAATGAAATGATTAAAGACCTTGCTACTCGCTTAGGTCTAGAACCTGCTCTATTGAAGGCTGTTCAATTGGTAGAAGCAGCAGGTAGAGATGGGTTTTTAGCTGATGGTAGGCCTCAAATCCTCTTTGAGGGTCACATTATGTACAAAGAAGTACATAAGAAATTCCCTGACAGAGATTTAGCTTACCTTTGTAAGAGATATTCTACGATTTTCTTCCCTAAATGGGATAAATCGAAGTACTTGGGAGGTGTACACGAGTACAAAAGACTCGAATTAGCCAAAGAAATTGACGAAGAATGTGCATTGAAGTCTGCAAGTTGGGGTATGTTCCAGATTTGTGGGTTCAATCACAACCTCTGTGAATGTAAAGATGTCTTCGAATTCGTTCATAAGATGTCGGAATCTCATGCAAATCAACTAGAACTCATGTATTATTTCATGAAAAACTCTGGTTGTTTGAGTAATCTCAAAGAAAAGGACTGGGCTGGCTTTGCCAGAAAATACAATGGTCCCGGGTATGCCCAGAATGCCTACGACCAAAAACTAAGAAATGCTTACGAAAACTTCAAAGATAAATTATGAAAAGATGTCATTTTAACAGCTGGGTAGCAAAAGTATTCCTTTTCCCCAGTTACAAAGCAATTACTCTGGTGTATAACTCATTCTTCAAACACAAAGTAGAAGAGTGTAAACCCGATGATATCAATCATGAGTGTATTCATCAGATACAACAGATTGAATGTAGTATAGTGGGTTTAGTACTCGGTATCATACTTTGGTTATCATTCGGTATATCCTTTTGGTGGGTAGTGGCTCTGACTTTTGGATTCTTCTACCTTTGGTATGTTATTGAATACCTAATTATCCTGTGCTTTGCCAAGTGGGATAAACAGAACGAAAGATATCATGATGTAAGTTTCGAAGAAGAAGCCCACAATAATGATAAGAATCTGAGTTACTTGGAAGACCGTAAGCCATTTGCTTGGATTAAGTACATTAAATTGAGAAGCTACAAGAAATGAAAAAATTAAAAGTATTAGGGGTGTCTGCTGGTGCAGGCATCCTTTTGTTCCCTTTTAGAAAGAATTTGATAGCTAATATAGAAACTCGAGGAGTATTTTATACTAAAGGCTTAGAGCAGTGGAAATTGAACTTTGGTGGTATACCATATTATAAAGATGAAACCTTCCCAGATTGTAAGCCAGACATCATACTTTCAAGTCCAGACTGTGGAGCATCTTCTATTATGAGGCTTTCAAAAGTAAAAGAATTGGGCAATCCCCAAGAGAATAAATCCCTGAATCTAGTAATTCAATCAATCTTACATTATAAACCTAAGATATTTCTTATTGAAAACTTACCTCGTTTGCTATCTTTGCTCCCAAAAGAATATCTTCAAAAAACTCTTGAAGACTATAAACTTATTTTTCACGAAAGAAGCGTTTCTGACTACGGTAACTCACAGTTATCACGAAAGAGATTACTTATCATTGGAGTACATAGAAAAACTGGTAAGAAATATTTGAATGCTTTTGATGAAGTATTTCAAGTAAAAAACCCAACAATTACTAGAAATCTACTTAAACCACTCACATTCTCTCAGGAAAATAATACTAACCAGATTCCGTTTATGAGTAAAACTCTGGCAATGTATGACTATCGGAAGCTTCCTGAAAAGAAGAATCTTACAGTAGCAAAGATACATAGACTCTGGGTTAGAGATTTTAAAGATGAAAAGAAGTGGCCTATCAAAACTGCAAAGATGAGTACTCTCCCAGGAGTATATCGATTGGAGTATGATAAACCACCATTAACTCTCAGACCTGCAGATAGGCAATTTAGACCAGATGGATACCCATTGGGAATCGAAGACTTCAAGGCAATTATGGGATTCCCTGATAAATTCGAAATTTACCTTCACAAGAATGGTGATACCTTCGAAGGTGATTTTAAGGATTACCATTACTGGCTTAACAAGGCAAGGTATACAATTGCCAAAGGGGCAGTAGGGGAAATAGGTATTTGGTTCAAAAAATGCCTCAAGAAAATTGATTCATCAAAACTGAGCTAAATTGAGCTGTTTGAAAACCCTTTTTTCTTTTTATTAAGTTTTTCTTTTTTAGGAAAGTGCTTTCTGGTAAAGAAAGCTATAACCTATAAATCAATTCTGAAGGTAAGAAAGGGATTGTTAAGGGAAAACAAGGAAACGAGTGAGTACCAGAGTTTCACTAAAAGCGAAATTACAATGAAGAATTTAAAGAGGGCCTTGTTTATTGTACTTCTAGGATTTACTATTTACCTTTGCTTCAGGAATTACAAACTTTCTCGAGAGGTTGATTCCTTAGAACTAGCGGTCAATGAAATCCCAGATACAGTATACACAGAGAAACCTTTCAAACCAGAGAAGAAGTACTCAGAAAAAGTTGAACCAGGTAAAATCTTAGTTCATGATAATAAGCAGCCAACTCTCTTTCCTGATTCCATGCTAAGGCAGCCAGTTATCAGTAACCAAGATTCCCTGGTTCAAATTGTTTTGAAGAAAGATAAGTTGAACTTAAGTCTGTTCAATAAGGAGACTAACACTTATTCAACTAGACTATTCCCAATCGACTTAGATAAGTACAACTACAACTGGTATGAAGGTCAATTAACTCGAAAGAAAGTTGCAAGGTTATCACTTAGTCCATACGTCTATGGCAAATACAGACCTTTCAATAATCTCTTAGATATGGGAGCTGGTCTTTCAATCAAGACTAAGAGATTTAATTACAAACTCGGAGTCAATACCTTTTACTACCCAAAGATAAAATCTGGTATAGGTACTGACATCGAATTTCAAATAACGTATAACTTTTAGATATGGCAAAGACTATCTCAGAAACTAGAACTACTTTAACTCGAGAAGAGCTATCAAACTTATCCCGAGTTTCTAGTGATGTTTTCTTTTTTAGCCTTTTTTGCTATGTGATACATCCAGTAAGAGGAAAGGTAAGATTCGATTTATACCCCTTTCAGAAATCCGTTCTCTACAATTTCATTGCCCAACGATTCAATATCATTCTCAAATTCCGTCAGGCAGGAATTACAGAACTTATTTCAATGTACTGTCTTTGGTTGGCGATGTACCATCCCAACAAAAAGATAAACATTATCTCTATCAAAGACACAACTGCTAAGAAGGTGCTTAAGAAGATTAAGTTCATGTACAAGAATCTTCCATGGTACCTTCAAACTCCCATAATCAATGGTAGAGCTGGAGAATACGGTTCTGCTTCCATGATAGAATTTGATAATGGGTCATTTATTGAATCAATTCCGACATCATCCGAAGCCGGTCGTTCGGAATCCCTTTCTCTTCTGGTAATTGACGAGGCAGCAGTAGTAAGATGGGCTGCTCAAATTTGGGCTGCTGCATTTCCTACTCTTTCCACTGGTGGAGCTGCCATCGTCAATTCCACTCCCTATGGAGTTGGTAATTTCTATCACTCAACTTGGGTAGATGCCATTGCAGGAGGTAATCCTTTTAACCCAATTCGATTATACTGGCAAATGCACCCAGAACGAGATATCAATTGGTATAACCAAATGTCTTCTGCTTTGGGAGCAAAACGAACTGCACAAGAAATTGATGGTGACTTCTTATCATCTGGTAATACAGTCTTCGACTTAGCCGATATTAAAGCTATCGAAGACTGCCTTAGTGATTACCCAGTTATTAAGAAGAGATTTAATGGTCAATACCGACAATTCTGTGAACCCGAATCAGATAAAGAATATTTCATTGGTGCAGACGTTTCAACTGGTAGAGCTTCTGACTACTCTTCATTTACTTGTATGGATAAGCTAGGAGAAGAACAAGTAGTATATAAGGGAAGAATGGCAGTGGGAGCTTATGCTAAGTTACTTGGTGATACTGGGAAGTTGTTTAACTGGGCAGTAATAGCTCCAGAATCCAATGACGTTGGTTTATCAGTAACTTCTAAGCTTCAAGACGAAGGCTACCCTAACCTTTACTACTACCAGAAGATGCTAAAGAAAAAAGGTAAAAGTAGACCTGAAATGGATAAATCCCCTGGTTGGTTAACCACCCAAAAGAATCGTTCAGTGATAATAGAAAACTTGGAAGAAGATATTCGATTAGATAACGTAATCATTAAGGACCCATTCTTTGTACAAGAAGCTTATACTTTCATCTATGATGGTTTAGGTAGACCTGTTGCAATGGGTAAACATAGGGCTAACAATTCAGCTGTAGATGTAGACCTTGAAGGAGATGTATATGCCGATGATGATATCTTTGGAAAAGCAATATGTAATCACATAAGGAAAGGAAAAACTAACGTAATCGTACAACCAAGATGAAAAAGTACTTCAATTTTAGTTGGGGTTGGGGACGTAAGAAGGACCCTCCCAAGAATGGTACATCCTCTAATAAAGAGGAGAAGCCTGCCACATCGATTTCGCCTGGTAGGGTTTCAGTTGACGATGATAGCGATAACTTAATTACATCATTACAAGGGTTGACTAAATTAGTTGAACCCTCTTTTCGTGTTGATGTGATACCTTTAATTCGGGATTTATATAAGGTAAATCCTGATATGGGCATTGCATTGCAAGATATGTTTAAGTTAGCTAACACCAGTCATACAGTAACTTTCCCTAATAATACCGATGAAGAGGCTTCAAAGATGAGAGAACATCTTAAGAAAGCCACCAAGGGATGGACCAGATATACTGCTGGTATAGATGGTTTAGTTAACAAAATGATTGTTCAACTTCTTGTAAGTGGGGCAATATCTGTAGAAGGCGTACCAAATGACAAGCTTGATGGATTGGCTACGGTATTATTCCTTAAGCCAGAACACATCAAGTTTAAACGTGAATTAAATGGGGTGTATTCTCCTTACCAAAAGAATATGAATTTCTTTGTTAAGCAACAAGATTATATTAAGCTTAACCCAGAAACTTATTTCTATGTTGGTATGTTCAATGATACGGATGAACCTTATGGAGTTCCTCCCTTTATGCCTGCATTGGATTCTCTCAAGGGTCAGAATGATATGAAGGTTAACTTCAAACATATCATGGAGATTTGTGGTATGGTTGGTTTCTTAGAAGCTAAGATGCAGAAATCTCCACAAAGACCAAATGAGAGTATAAAAGCTTATGAATCCCGATTATACCATGAACTTAATATCCTTAAACGTAATGTTAAAGAGGGTATGAAGGATGGAGTAGTTGCTGGTTACATAGATGACCATGAATTCAAACTCAATTCTACTACTAAGGAACTCGGTAATATCGAGAAGCCTTGGAATATGAATCAACAATCTGTAGCAAATGGGTTGGGAGTTAATGGCTCTATCATTGGGGTATCATCTACTACTGGTGAAGGTGCAACGGGTATAATGCTGTCTAAGATGATTAGCCAGTTAAAAAATATCCAAATGCTTGTAGCTTATGTATTGGACCGACTTTATTCTCTAGAACTGCGTCTGGCAGGCTTTAATAATAAGGGGATGAAGATTGATTGGGGAACTTCTACAGTTTCTGATGAAGTTAAAATCCAACAAGGTCTTCAGTATAAGATACAGAACCTTGACTTATTGTATAAGGCTGGTATCATTAGTCAAGAGCAATATGCTTGGGCAATGGGTTATGATTCTCCTGATGAGAAAGAACCAAGAGTTTCACTTGAGGACCAATTTGCTAAGGGAGGTAATACAGACCCCCAAGAAGGAACTAAGAAGAAACAAAGGCAAGATGATAAAAACCAATCTGCTCGTAGGTCAAGAGATAAGAATAACCCGGCTCCTTCTCGAGGAGACCAAAATACTAAAGCAAGATGAGTAAATTTACAAAGAAAAACAAAGAGCATCTTGATTCTATGGTGATAGGTCAAGGCCATACCATTATGGCTGGGTATATCCCAGAAGCAGTGGGAGCCAAGGCTTTCTCAGAGAATTATTATAAATGGAAAAATCCTACACCGGATTCCATTGCTCAATTTGGATTTTGGGGAGGGGATATAGATTATAATACTTACTATCCCAACCTAGACAAATCGGAACTAACTCCTAAGGACGAAGAGTTTATCGAACCAATGTTCAGATTACTTTCAGAAACGATTGTATCTAAGAATTGGAACCCGACAGACTTTGGTCAGAATGGAGTACTAAAGGCTTCTATGAAGATGTTGCTTGGTCAAACAGTAAACTGTGACCATGAAACAAACATCGGTAATGCTATTGGAGCTGTATCACAAGTAATGTGGCAGGAATCTTATAAAGACGGTAGCTTTACTATACCAGCAGGTATCAACGGTATTCTGAAAATCGATGGTAAGGCAAATCCAAGAATTGCTCGAGGAATTCTTATGGAGCCACCCTCAATTCATAGTAATTCGGTTACTGTACAATTTAAGTGGGATAAATCCCATCCCCAAATGGAAGATAACGAATTTTATCAGAAACTGGGTACTTATGACTCTAAGGGAGTTATGGTACGTAGAATTGTTACTGAAATTGTTCGTTACCTTGAGACCTCACTAGTTTCACATGGTGCTGATTCATTTGCCCAGAAAATTGGTTCGGATGGTAAAATCATTAACCCAACCTTTGCCAAAAGAACTTGGGCATCTTATGAAGAATACAGAGATGATAAATCGAAGCAATACTTCTTTACTGATTATAAATCAGATTTAACATCATATCAAGAAAAGAACGATACTCAGGGTTCTTTTAATGATAATGATGCCAATGATAATCATTCAAATAAAGATAACATGAACGAATTACAAAAATTTCTTGAAATCCTTTTTGGGGATAACATGCTTACCCTGGAAGAAGGTAAAGAGATGAATCAGGAAAATGTAATTGCCTGCATTCAGACTTTGGTATCATCCAGAAACGAATTGCAAACTTCGGTAGATAATCTTACTACAGAGAAAACTTCTCTTACGGAACAGATTACCAACTTGAATGCCGAAGTAGCTAACTTGAAGGAAATGGCAACCGTAGGAAAGAATCACATTGCTTCTCTACGTGAAAATGCCGTAGAAACCTACAAGAAGTTGATGGGTGATAAGGTAGATGAGACAATCGTTACGATGCTCAATGCCGAGACTACTGGTATTACTACTCTTATTTCCTTGACCAAGGATTACCAAGCTCGCTTGGAAGAGAAGTTCCCTCTCACTTGCTCAAAATGTGGTTCTAAGGACGTCAACCGTGCTTCCTCAATTGCTGAGGATGATACCGAGGGTAAAACTGGAACCCAGGGTACTGATACCCAACGGAATTCAGAATCTCCGAGTACTAAGAATGTAATCGATAACTTGTATCGAAACAAAATCAAATAACTAATATAAATAATCCGCGTTATGGAAAAAACTAAAATCGTAAACGACCCTCAGCAACTTACTCTCTTTGGGGAAAGAACCCCGAGAGCGGTGATTTACAAAAGTGAGTCACACAAATTGCACCAGGCTTTCAATGTTAAAGCTGGAGAGAAAATCGTACAGGGTATGCCAGTGGCTTTGAATGAAGAAGGTTTGATTTACCCTTGCACTGATACAGCTACTCAAGTTTATTTGGGTGTAGCAGTAACGGATAACGTTAACCCTGCTTATCAACCTCAAAGAAATTTCCCGGTAGAGGTAACAGTAGCTATGGAAGGTTACATGATTTGTAACTGGGTATCAAACGAAGATATCGAAGCTGGCTATGTAACTCCCGATGGAAAATTGCTTAACGATAGATTCGTAAAAGCTAACCAAGCAACTTCATCAACCCAGTTCATTGCCCTTAATCCAGCAGAAGAGGCAAATGAGGTAATTCAAGTACTCATCAAATAAGAGAAAAGAAGTTATGGAAAATAAAATAGATATTACAAAGTTGAAGGCTCAGGATTTTATGAATGAGCTGCCGGAAATGGTAAGAAGCTTGGAAGCTGTTCGTTCCGGTTCACAGGACAAGAAGCCTGTAGAGGTAACTTTTGGAGAATTGGTTACCGGTAAATGGGGTATTTCAGAAGATGAACTTTTTGAAAAGATGGGCATCAATCCAAAAGTGGACACGATGCAGAACATCTTTACAATGCCTCAACAGAATGTTCGTTGGATTGTTCCGGAAATCATCCGTGCTGCTATCACATTGGGTATGCGCCAGGCTCCGTTCTATCCGAACATCATTGCATCTGATCAACCCATCAATGGTTTGCAAGCAATCATGCCGATGGTTAACATGTCGGATGCTGCCCCTGCAAAGGTTAATGAGGCAGAAACTATCCCATTGGGTGATGTTAGCTTCGGACAGAAATCAGTTAGCCTCTTCAAAATCGGAAAAGGTTTCAAACTTACTGATGAAGTTCGTAACTATGTTTCACTCGATGTCTTGGGAATCTACCTTCGTGATTTTGGTGTTCAGTTGGGTTATGCTCTGGATACTTTGGCTATGGACGTTGCTATCAATGGTAACAACCCTGATGGCTCTGAGTCTGCCCCGGTAATCGGTGTATACGAAACAACTAACGGTATCACTTACAAAGACCTTCTGCATATTTGGGTACGTGCTGCTCGTATGGGACGTAACTTCCAAACTATGATTGGTGGTGAAGACCAGGCAATCGAAATGCTGAACTTGCCGGAATTTAAAGACCGTCACTCTGGTACTACCGAAGCTACACTGAATGTGAAGTCTCCGGTTCCCAAGAATGCTGACTTCTACATTCACCCGGGTACACCCGACCAACAGTTGCTGTTGATTGATACCTCTGCTGCCTTGATTAAGCTTACTGCTCGTCAGTTGATGCTTGAATCGGAAAGAATCGTTTCTAACCAGACTCAGGCAATCTATGCAAGCTTGACTACTGGCTTCTCTAAGATGTACCAGGATGCAACTCTATTGCTGGCTGCTGACAAGAAGTTCTCAGAATTCGGTTTCCCCGAGTTCATGAACGTAGACCCATATTTGATGGTTAACCTAGAATAATAAGGGACGTCCGGTTTCATCTATATAAATTCCCTGAGAGGGTAGGTAACTAAAAAGACCTATCCTCTCTTTTTAATCATTTTTAAATCTTAGGAAATATGGCTAAAGATAAATATACAGTAACTGTGGGACCAAGAGCTTACAGTTTTCATGACCAATCAACTGGTATTACCGTTTGTAGAGGAGAAGACAAGGAACTCTCTCGTCGTCAATTCCGTGCACCAAAGATTCAGAAGGCAATTGCCTCTGGCCATCTGATTATCATTGCTGATAAATCAGAAATCGAAAAGTATTCAGAGGCCGACATCGAAAAGTTGGATAAGAGACTGAATGCTCAGTTCAAGAAAGGCATGACTCTTGAAAAACTTGCAAAGGGCTATTCCCTGGAAGAACTGAAACTGGTAGCAGGTCTTCATGAAATCGTTGCCGAGAAAGATGATACAGTAGAAACACTTATTCAGGCTTTGCTGGAAGAATTCGAATCCTCTTCTAAAGGGTAATATATGAAAATTACATAAGACAGACTAATATGAATAACAATCTGGACTTTTTGTACGTTACGTCAGGTCTGGAAGTTTCATTCAGAGTCATATCCAAAGTCCCGGCCAAATCCATTTTTGACTGGGACTTTGGCGATGATAAGGGAGAGGTTTTCAATGGTGGAAGACATGTTTCCTATTCTTATGAAACTCCCGGTTTCTATACAGTAACCCTACATGTAACCAACTCTAATGGTTTAGATATCACCGTAGATAAGACTCTGGTAGTTTGTGATTATGGTCATACGGCATTAGCCGATACAATATATAACTTAATCGACCACTATATTCCTTCAGAGATATCAGAGGGAATGACCAGGGAAGATAAATCTATCTACATCACCAAATGGCAATATTATATTGGTCCTCTAGTAAATCACCAAATTCCTGCAGATAAGTATACTGATGAATTATGGTATGAAGCACTAGAAAACCAATTAATAATGGAATTGGCAGCATGGGACTTTCTCAATGTGAAGATACTTAATCTATTAACAAGTACTTCAGAATATCTAAGTCAATTAACTTCTACCAAAGAACAAACTGGTGATGGTACTTCTAAACCCGAACTTGCCCGAGGTGATAGGATTAAACAAATCACTACTGGGCCTACTGAAGTGCAATATTATGATACCTTGGCAGATGCTACAAGTTCCCTATGGAAAACACTTTCTCAAGCAATGCAACCAGGTGGATTAATAGATGAATTAAGGAAGAACCTTTGTATGTTAGCTTCACGATTGGAAATCTACTTACCGTTCTGTGATGAAGTATTTAGAACCGTAGTCCCAAAAGTAGTTAACAGAAGGCAACCTGGAGTATTAGATGGGCCAAATCCAAGTGCTCCAGTGAAAGGTGGTAAGAAATCAATTCTAACTAAGTTATGACAAAAGAACCCTGGAGAATGGTAAAGAACCGCTCTTGGGATAGATACAAGAAAATTATCACTGACTTCTTAGATTGGGATGCTGGTAGACAATCCATAACTTGGGCCAAACATGTTAATCAGCTTCTCAGTCATGCCGAAGACAGTATACCTAAATATTATAACATCCAAATCGAAGCATTGTGTTACTACAATGCTTTCAGAAACTGGCCTATCAACAAGGCAACTATTTCAGGAGAATTGGATGATGAAAACTTATCAATACTAATTTCTAAATCTTATATAGAACAAATCGGTTATCTTACACCGGAAGGTTATTGGGATTTTAATTGGGAACAAGATAGGTTTGTAATTAATGGTATAACGTATAAGCCTTCTGGAGATACTCAGACTGCTCAGGCAAAGGATGAGGCTTTAGTTTTCATGATTATCCTAAAGAGAGACCGAGATACCAAAGTTGAATTTGTAGAATAAAAATAAAGTATATGGCAAAGATGTTAGTACTGAGGTGGACACCAATTACTACAAACAGTGGAATTTGGTTTGATAGTAATCTGGTTATCCTCAATGGTACCTCTGGAGTTCATATTGAAATGAAAGGTAATGGCAATGATGTAACGGCATTTCAATCGATGACCGGAAACAAATTTGTCACCTGCTTTCAAGATTACTTCGGGGATATCTGGGATAAAATAATACCTCATCCTGGTATAGGCCAGGTAATAAAGTTCCGTGTAAATAGGCTTCCTGATTATGCTTGCATACGGGGAGATATTGAGGACGGTGGAGATGTAGACCCCGAAAATCCGGATGTACCAATGAATGCCTTCTGTGGTTCAGAGGGAGAACCATTCAGGGATATCGATTCTGAATTCTTACTGGGTCATCAACGTGCAGTAATTAATCCTTAAATTTTATAAAATATGTATGTAAGTAAGTATTATACCTGCGAAGAAATAGACCAGCGGTTATTACAGGGTTACTATGATGACTTTGTTAAAGCTGGCTTTGGAGGAACTATAAATGAGTTCTGGGCCTTCGTACTTTCTATCAAGAATAAGGTAGATAAGAAAGAAGGATACGACTTATCGAAAAATGATTTTACCGATGAGTTGAAGGCTAAACTTGATGGCATCGAAGAACATGCAAATTATATCACTAAAGTTTCTCAGCTTGAGAATGATTTGAAATATCAAACTGAGGAAGAAGTTAAACAGATGATTAGTGATTTGGTTGATGGTGCTGATGATGCCCTTGATACTCTTAAAGAGTTGGCAGAAGCATTGGGCAATGACCCCAACTTTGCAACTACTATCACTAATAAATTAACCGACCTTCGTACTGCTTTAACCGAAGAGGTTAATCGTGCTAAGGGAGCCGAAGCTGCTCTGGGTGCTGCAGTAGCTGCAGTTCAGGATAACCTAGAATATGGGTTAGACCAAATCAATAAGAAGATTGATACCGTTAAGGCAGACTTAAAAGCTGAAATCGACCGAGTTGAGAAGAAGGTAGATAAGAATGCTGAAGACATCAAAGACCTTGAAGATAAGGTAAATCAAGATAATAGTGAACTTGAGAAAGAACTCAAGGACCTTATTCAAAAGGAAAAAGATGAACGTATCGCTGCCGATAATGAGATTAAGGAAAGTGTAAATAACCTTAAGACTCTCCATATCAATGATAAGGCCGCACTCGAGGCAAAGATTGCTGAAGAAACTGCAAATCGTACCAATGCAGATACCGTACTGGATTCTAAGATTAATGAAGAAATCACTAATCGCCAGGCTGATACTTTAGCTCTTCAAGGTAAGATTGACCAAGAGAAGGTAGACCGTCATTCTGAGGACCAAGTTCTTCACAATGAAATCTCTAAAGAGGTAACAGACCGTACTAATGCAGACAATGCTCTTCAAGGTAAAATTGACCAAGAAGCTCAAGCACGTACTGCTGCAGACCAGATATTACAGAACAATATAGATTCAGAGGCTACTGCTCGTGCTGCTCAGGATTTAGTTCTCGAACATAAAATTGAGGATATAAAAGAGCAGGGTGTAGAAGACAAAGAACAATTACTTAATGCCATTGCTGCCGAGGCTGCTGCTAGAGAAAAAGGGGATAAAGACCTTGATGCTAAGAAGGTAGATAAACGTGAAGGTTATTCTTTGACTAAGAACGACTTTACCGATATACTCAAAGCTAAATTGGATGGCATCGAAGAAAAGGCAAACTATATTACCCATCTCTCCCAGCTTATCAATGATGCCGGTTTCCAAACTGAAGAGGAAGTAAATGCGGCTATCCAAAAGATTATTGGTTCAGCACCTGAAGTACTTGATACTCTTAAGGAAATTGCTGATGCCCTTGGAAATGACCCCAACTTTGCAACTACCATCACTAGGAAGTTGGCTGCAATTACAGAACAGGTTAACCAAGAAATCGAAGACCGTATTGCAGGAGACGAGGCAAACAGTGCTGAAGTAGCTGCTGAAGTTCAAGCTCGTAAGGATGCAGATACTGCCCTTGAAACTAAACTGAAAGAATACGTAGACAATAAGTCTGCTACTGGTGATGCTGCTATTGGAGTTGTAAGAGATAACCTTAACAAGGAAATCCAAGACCGTAAAGATGCCGATGCCACAATTCAGGCTAACTTGGATAAAGAGATTGCCGAAAGAAAGACTGCCGATGAAGCATATACTCAAAGTTTGGCTAAGGTTAACCAGCGTATCTCAGACTTGGCTTTGAGTATGCAAGAGTCTATCAATACCTTGCGTAATGAGCTTACCGAGCAGGTAAATGCCAATACTACGGCAATCGCTACTAACCAACATAATATCGAAAGAAATTCAGAGGCAATCACAAATTTAACTAAGACTGTAGGGGATAACTACAAGGAAGTTAAGGATATGATTAACGAAGAAATCGTTGACCGTACGAATGCCGACAGTGCTTTGAGTTCTCGTATCGATATTCTCAATATTGACCTTAATACTGAGAGTGTAGAAAGAAAAGCTGCAGACCAAGTTCTTCAGGTAAATTTGGATAAAGAAGTAGCAGACCGTACTGCAGCTGATAAAGCCTTGAGTACTGAGTTCACAGCTAAATTAGATAATGCTAAGCAGGCTTTGGAATCTGAGGTAGCTAGCCTTAATACTAAGCTTGAACAAGAAAAGGAAAACCGTATTGCTGGTGATAATGCTTTGGGAGCTCGTATTGATTCTCTAGAGGCAGGTAATACCGATGCTATGAATGAATTAAAAGCAAAGGTAAATGCTAATACTACTGCTATTAATGCAGAGAAAGACCGAGCTATTGCCAAAGAGACTTCTCTTGAGGCAAAGATTGATACCAACCTTCAGAACCATAAAGATGATATGGCGGGTATCAACCAAAATATACTTACCGAAAAGAATGACCGCTTAGCTGGTGATACTGAGTTGCAGAATAATATCGATAAGGAAGCTACAGAACGTGCTAACCAAGATACCCTTATCAATAATGCTTTGGCTCAAGAGAAGGCAGATAGAATTGCTGCTGACCAAGCCTTAGATTCTAAGAAGGTAGATAAGGTAGACGGTAAGGTACTTTCTTCAAATGACTTTACTGATTTACTCTTTGCTAAGTTGGATGGCATTGAGGAACATGCTAACTATATCACAAAGGTATCTGAATTGTTGAATGATTCGGATTTCCAAAATTCTGAACAAGTAGAGGCAGCTATCCAAAAGATTATTGGCTCTGCTCCAGAGGTACTTGATACTTTGGCCGAGATTGCTAAGGCTCTCGGTGATGATCCCAACTTTGCAGCAACTATGACTGCTAAGCTTACTGAGTTGGAGAATAAGCTTGAAGCTGAAAAGAATCTGCGTGAACAAGGAGATAATACTCTGCAACAGACTTTCACTAACTTAAGTAATACTCTTACTACTACGGTAAATGAGTTGAGAACTTTCGTAACTGAAACTCGTACGGAGCTGTTAACTTCCTTGAATGCTACCAATGCTCTGGTAACTCAGAATGCTGCCAATATTCAACGTAATCTGGAATTGATTCAGGGTATTCAGGATAACATTAATGGTAACTATACTGCCATTACCGATTTGCTGAATAATGAAATCGCTGCTCGTAAGGCTGAGGATATTCGATTAGAAGCAAAGATTGACCAGAATACTTCTGACTTAAATACAGAGAGAGAGGAAAGAAAGGCCGCAGATAAAGTTCTCCAGGATAACATCGATGCAGAAGAAGCTGCCCGTATTGCTGCCGATACAGCTTTGGGTAAACGTATCGATAAAGAAATTCAGGACAGAACCGATGCTGATACTGCCTTAGATAATAAATTCACTAACATTACCGATGACCATGAAGAAAGACTGGTAGCTGAAGAAGGTACTTCTGATGCTTTGCCTGATACCATGGTTACCGATGTTAGTACTGTAACCCGAACAGGTACTCAGCTTTCTTTCAAAGTAAAGACTTCAACCAAGGATAAGGCAAATAACCAATATGGTGAAGAAGTAGAAGCTACCAAGAATTTACTCCCGGTAACTCAAACTCTTGCTGGAGTTATGTCTGCTGCAGACAAGGTTAAGTTAGATGGGTTAGACCCAAATTCTTTAACTGATCTCTCTGCAGCTTCTGATGCTAATAAGGTAACAGTAACCGTAACTAAGGATAACGGTTTGAATGCTGATACTACCGAAACTTTCGATTTGCCTCAGGTATCGGCTACTAAGGCTGGTACGATGACTGCTAAGGATAAGGTTGAGTTAGATAGAATCTCTACGGCTAACTTTGCTCTTGGTGCAGTAACTCCCAATGAAACTACTGTTGGCATAGCTGCTACTAAGACCGTAGTTGAAGATGGTACAGTAGAACAGAATCCTATTACATTGCCTGCCTCTACTGCAGAGAAAGCTGGTGTACAAACTGCAGCAGATAAGAAGCTGTTTGATTCTATACCAGATAATATTATTATCTTATCTGGTGATAAACCAGTTGAGGTAGGTCAACAAAGCAGTCATGTTACTTTAACTCATAATTTCTCTTCTAAAAAAGAAGAGGGTATTTATACTCATGAGCCTGAAGATTATAAGACTACTTCTATCCCAGCAGCTACTACAGAGAAAGCTGGTGTAATGACCGCCCAAGATAAAGTTAATCTGGATGAGACATTACCCAATGCTATTGCTCAAGAGGTTCAGGACCGTAAAGATGCTATCGAAGCTTTGGACGGTAAATCAGAAGCCGCTCTTGCTCAAGAAGTAGCTGATAGAAAAGCTGCAGATACTGCTTTAGATACCAAGTTTACTAAAGCTGTAAACGATGAAGCAACTGCTCGTACTTCTGCTGATACTGCATTGGGTGCAAGGATTGATAAAGAGATTGCTGATAGAACTGCGGCAGATACTGCCCTTGATAATAAACTGCAGAATAATATTAATACTCTAGAAGCTAAACATGATGCTTTCGTAGCAACTAAAGGTCAAGCTGGTGGATTTGCTCCATTGGATGAAAGTGGCTTAGTACCTGCTAACCATTTGCCTTCATATGTAGACGATGTACTTGAAGTATATGCTACCTATGATGTAAGCCCCACTGGAGGTCTTACTAATGTTCAATTGTATACGGATGCAGGTCACCAAACTCCCGTAGTTGGAGAATCTGGTAAGATTTATATAAATGTTGCCGATGGTGAACCTCCATACCAATTCCGTTGGTCAGGTACTAAATTCGTAGACAATAATACTTCGTCTCTTATCATTGGGGAAATCGCAGGTACTGCTTTCGAAGGTAGTAGAGGTAAGCATCTTGAGGATGTGGTATCTAGCATGCCTAAAAATTTAATTAGTAAGGTTTCAATAGCTAACAAAAATAAGCGTAATATTATTATCTTATGTAACTATTCTGCTACGGATGGTCAAGGGCATTACATTGATAAACCAGATGGGATGGTAATCCCTCTAACTCCAGCCACTACTCGAGAAGCTGGTCTGATGGATGCCGATAGTGTAATAAAGCTTAATCAAACCTTACCAGATGCTATTGAAGCTGAACAAGAGGCCCGTATTGCAAAAGATAATGCTCATGATACCTTTAATAGTTCTCTTCCAGGAATTATTCTTACTGGATTCACTTTTACCCATAATCCAACTAATGTAAGAGCTACTCTTAATAATAAAACTAAGAGTGCAGAGGGTAAGACTTATGAAGGTGCTACAGATTTAACTATAGATATACTTGCAGCAACTAAGACTACTGCAGGTGTAATGACTGCAGCAGATAAGACTAACTTGGATAATACCGTACAGGGGTTGGCAAATGAGATTACCAATAGAACTAATGCCATCAATGCTCTTCGTACAGAATTGAAAACTTACGTTGACGATTTGATTGCCGATACTGGTTCAGATGTAACTGCCTTAGAAACTAAGGTAAATAATCACATTGCCAATAAATCTAATCCTCATACAGTTACTAAAACTCAGGTTGGATTGGGTAATGTTAATAATACCTCTGATGCTGATAAGCTAGTATCTACTGCTCAGGCTGCTGCTATTGCCGATGCTAAGGCTGCAGGTACTGCTGCTCAAACCTCTATCAATAACCATGCAGGTAGAAAGGATAATCCTCATACAGTAACTAGAGCTCAATTGGGATTGGCAACTACCGACCAGGTAGTATTTGCTAAGACCACGGCTCCTTCTGGTTTCTTCAAAGAATCTTCAGATGTTCGACTCAAATCTAACATTAAGGATTTGAATCATACTCTGGAACAGATTTGCCAGATACCAACCAAGTCATTCGAAATGCTTGGTAAAGAGGACGAGGGGACTATTGCTCAGAACCTCGAGGGCTTAGGCTTTGGTAAATATGTGGAAGAAGTTCCAGTAGAGAAATCTACGGTACCCAATCCAGAAGAATTCGAAACCTTAGAAATCAACGGAGAAGAGTATGTACTCGTAAAACAAGTTAAATATCACAAGATGTCAACCTTGGCAATCGAGGGTGTTAAACTTCTCTATGATGAAATCAAGGCTTTGAAGGCAGAGATTAAGGAACTTAAAAACAAATAAATCTTATGGGAGAGATAGCAACCTGGAGTGCTGTCAAAAGTAAAGTAGGCCTTGGTAAGACAGGTAATGACTGCCCTACCAAGGCTGAATTGTTAGCACTCACCCCTACAGGAACTGGGGAAAGTTACGTGGGCTTGGAAATCTCCAATGCTAGTTCCTATGGAAACAACGAATGTGTCAAACTCGAAGATATTCATAAGGTAACTTATAAGTATACATTTACAGCTATAAATACTTCCTTTACTTTTCCTGCCATAGGTGGAGAATCAACCCCTGCTAGAATAGGTTTAACTTCAACTAAACAAAAGTATTGGGATGGGGTAGCTCAAGGCTCTTCGGTAACAGTGGGTCATACCGGAACAACTTTACCAGATTGGTTAAAGGGGTCTACTGATACTATGGGGTTTATTGCTACCGAAAATTTAGCTCTATCTTCAAGAGCTCATACTAGAACTTATACTCAAGATGAATCTGGTAAAACTGTTTCTGCTACCTTCACTCAAGCAGCAGCCTCTCAATCTTGGAGTTATGGTTGGAGTGTAACACCTACCTCTATGTCTTTTGGGGCTACTGGAGGTACCAAAACTTTTTCAGTTACTTCTTACAAGCAAGAATTAAGAAATGGGCATAATTATGGTAACCAAATAGCTTTAACTTATACTAGAGCCAACTCTGGTAGCGTATCTGGAAGCGGTACTTCTGTAACTATGGATAATAATACCTCTACCAGTACACGAAGCGGTACGGTAACTTTAACACAAGCTGAAACTAATAGGAAGGCAACTATCAGTTGTTCTCAATCAGCAAGTTATAGAACCTATAGTGAAATCACTGCAAGTGGAGGAAGCGTATCCGATATACCTGCCGGTGGAGGAAGTAGAAGTTCATTCTCAAGTATGCCAACTTATTCTCAGACTTGGGGATGGAATGGTTCTACAACTGGAGGAGGCACAATTACAAGCGGTGCTAGCATTAGTTATGGTACTGCAGTTAGTGCAGGTTCTTTGGGAACTACGGTTAAATCTAGAACCCAGGTAGGAACCCTTACTGGTACCTTATCACTAAATGGTAAAACCAAATCTGTAAGTGTACCAGTATACCAGGCAGCAAACGAATTTACTGGGTATACTTATGGCTCTTGGAGTGTAAGCTTAACTGCAAGTTCTTATACCATCGGTAATACTGGAGGTAGTGTAACTTTGTACCCAAGTGCTAGTAGACCAAGATATGCGAATTATACTTCGGGTTCAAATACAAGGGATGGCTCTGATAGTGCTACTCCGAGTTTAAGTACCAATGGTACCTCAGGATTTAGCTTATCAGGTACTACTCTTAGTGCTTCTGCGAATACCAGTACAAGTAGTAGGTCTATTAGAGTTACGGCTTCTTATGGAGGGGCTTCTGATTATGTGGATATCACTCAGGGTGCTACAAGTGTATCTTATAATTATTATTTGGCTTTTACTTCCCCTACGGGTTCTAGAACTACTTCCAGAACTGGATTATCGGCTTTGGGAGGTAATAACTTTACAGTTGATGTAGCTTATTCTTTTAAGACTAAGGTAATAAACGGTTCTGAAATAAGTACAAGATACCCATTAGCTTTAACTGTAACCTCAAAACCAAGTTGGGTTACAAATGTAGCAATCACAACGTTATCAAGTGATAATGGAAACTATGGGTTAACTTTAACCTTAACAGAGAATACCGTAGAATCAACAAGGTCAGGTACCATTAAATTAAGGCAAGCAGAAAATGATGATAATGGTTGGGAGCTTACAGTCAATATAACTCAGAAGGCTGCTACTATAACCTATGAGTATGTATTCGAAATTGCATAGGTTTAATTAATAATCGTTCAGAATCACCTCGTAATCCTGCTCCAGATTTCGAAGAATTTAAGTTATCCATGAATGAGAGGTTAACTAACCAAGAAACCCTTTTATTAAGGATTGCTCAGGAGCTGGGATTGGATAAACCTAAACAACAGTAAGAATTATGCCAAGTAAGTCGGTTAATATTACACTATCGACTCCAGTTGGCCCTCTAGAAATATACGTAGATAAACGAGAACAAGCTCGTGCAGAAAGGTTGATTGCTAAAACTCCAAGTATCTTAACCGAAGGCTATGCGAAAGGTACAGAAAAGTTTGGTAATCAACTTCTTCGTATAGTAAGACGAAGTTTGAATACGGGTGTTCCACCACCCGGTACCCATACTTCTTGGCCAAAACATGCTCCAGGTACTGTAAAGAAATATGGGGAGCATACTCTATTACGACTCACGGGTCAATATGCTAAATCCGTTACTGTAGTAAAGACCAAGAATAGAACTTTCGTTGGTTTACCAATTGGAATCAAGAAGATTACTTATACTGGTAAGACTTCAAGAAAGACTTTGAATCAGATAGCTATCATGTTAGAGTATGGTAGCAGAGATGGTAATTTACCACCTCGTCCTCTTTGGAATCCTGCATTTAAGGCTGCTGGTGGAAAAGCTGCCTTACAAAAGGAAATACGAAATGAAGTTAGAAAAGAAATAAGGAAAGTTAAAAATGGCAGCAGACTTTGAAATATCTTCATTATCCGGAACTGGTACTGCAACTATTAGGGTAAAGCCTAAGGCAGTAAACGAAGACATGAATAATATAAAAGAGCAGGTCCTCAAGGTAGTAGTTCAGGGTGTAGAAAGGGAAGTAACTCTGGTACAAAAGGCCGCTCCTAAAATAGTAGAGACCTGGGGAACTTATTTTAGTATCACTCCAGAAACTACTTCCCATACTTTCGATGGTACTAAAAGGGGTGAGACCCTAGAAATAGGTGTATACAGTTACCAACAGAAGTTTATCGATAATAAGCCTCAAGATGAATATCGTGCTGTAGATTGGAAAGTTGAAAGCTCCTCAGATTGGTTAGAGGTAACCCAAGAAATTGGAGAAGCTAATGCCGCAGGTAAGCTTACTATCAAAACTAAATCTACTAATCAAGAACATAACCCCAGTAACTATGACCCCTTGGAAAGAACTGCTATAGTTAAGATTATCTCACAGCAAGAACCTAACACTGAGATAGTTTTAAATATAACTCAATCTCCAGGTACTAGAACTACTAAGTATGGCTTTGAACCAACCCCGAATATACCATTCCCAAATCTTGGTCAAAATACTAGTACTGCTCAGATTAGTAATGTAAAGGGTTATCAGTATTACCTTATCAACGGTACTCAAGTTGCTAAATTTATAAAACAATTTAAGATAACCGATATAAGTAAGACAATAGAGGGTCAATTCTCTGGAGGTATTGGTTCAGAACCAATACCCTTTAAAGTATGGCTTACCGATTATCCTTCAAATATTGCTACTCAATGGGTTAGTGAATTAAACTGTGTTGGTCATTTACAAACTATCATAAGTGGTTTTGGAGGTATTCAGGTAACTTATAATGGGTATATTAATGACAATGGCAATCAGAGTGTTCAATTAGATATTAGATTAGGACTTTAATGGTAAACTCAGAAGAAATAGTAGAAAGAACTTTTTATATCTCTCTACTTAGTACAATGTTGGAAATGGGTCTTACCTTAAACCCAGAAGACTTCTTACCTTTGTCTCAAGAAAACGAAAAAAGATTTCAAGAGGCAATCAAAGGTATGAAGAAGTTTATACCACTTTTTGGTATAGGGAATAATCAAGTAAAAGGCCCAAAGACTCTCCCAAGAATAACCATAGAACTACAGGGTTATTATGCTGGAGATATTGGTGTGAATAAATACATCATTGGTGATAAACTTGAGGATGGTAATTACCAAGCTTCAGAGTTTCCTTATGAAACTAAAGATATTACCATAGATGTACATCTAGTTTCTCAAACACAAGCCGATATGAGGTTGCTACATACAATCTTATATACTGGCTTACCTGCTAGAGGATACGTGAGACCATACTTCAATGATTTAGAGGAATGGGAAAAGGGCAGGCTTGCTCCCACCGGAAACCTATTCATTGAGATTGGTAATTATTATGACCATCCAGATGTAGAGCATGGTATACTTGAGAAGGTATACACCTATGTATGTAAGGATGGCATTCTTCCAGAAAAAGCTTTGGGAGAAGGTACTCTTACACCTATCAAGGATATATCGGTTCTTATTGGATTGTTAGAACAAAACGAAAATGAGATGCTAGAGTTAAAAGTACCTAAGGTATAGGTACAATACTCTAGGGTATAAATTAAACGAGTAATTAACTTTAATCACAATAGAATTATGCCAACTTCACCTCATGTTGATTTTAAGTTTAAGAACAACAATGTTCTTCAAACTACTCCCATGTTAGGAGTTTCTTGTGTATTGGCTAGAACTACTAAAGGTCCATACGATGATCCTTCAGAAATCATCTCTACATTCTCTCAGTTCCAAAGAATCTATGGTTCTGAAATTGTACCCGATGGTTCTGTATCAAATATCGAAAAGGCTTTGCAAGGTGGTTCTAAGCTTCGTGTTATTCGAGTACTTGGCAAGGGGGCTACTCAAGGTACAGTAACTGCTTCTCAGGCTGCGGCAAGAAAAGCTAAAGATTCAGAAGATGGGATTTCAGTTGCTTCTGCTGTACCCGACTCGGCTAAACCCTCTGCTCTGATTACTTTCAAATCAGGTAGTACTACCTATAGTTTTGGATTAGTAACCAAGGGATATGGAGATCCCATTGGTAGTGCAGATACTTTCCAGGTTGGTTTTTATAAGCAAGCTAATACCTTGTATTATAAAATCTATTCGGCTAATGGGCAAGTACTTGAACAGGGTCCAGTAATAACCTACAAAACTGCCGATGATAACAATAATACTTCGGTAGATTACCTTGCTCTTAGTGCATTTGCTAAGAACTCGGAATATATTAAGCCGGTAATTACTGCAGGTTCCTCTTTTGAAAACCTAATTAAGTGGCTTACCGATGATATCGACGGTACTAAGAATGCTATCACTATTACCGTGGGAGATGCTGCACCCTCCGAAACAGAGAAACTGTTTAATGGTACTATCGGTAGTGCAGGTTCCACTCCAACTGCCGAAGAATGGATTGCTTCACTGGACTTGGTAAGAGACTACACAGACTTCTACCAATTGTTTATTTCACATATCTCTCAACACTTGGAACAAGATTCAGAGGTACGCAAAGTATACAAGGCTGCTGCAGATATGGCAAAAGAGTTGATGGAATGGGTACTGTATATCGAAGTTCCCAAACACTTGACCCATTATACTCAAGGTACTCAGGCAAGAGATTATAAAGCTCAGGTTACTTGGGTACAGACTTGCCTTGGTACTGTAGGTAACTCTAAGTACATTGCCTACTTTGGTGGTGGACTTAAGTACTACAACGAAAATGGTAATCTTCAGGATTCCGATGTAGTGGGTACTATTGTTGGTTTGGGAGATGCCTCTGCTACTCAATATGGTCCTTGGAAATCCTTTGCAGGTATGAACCGAGGAGTTATTGGGGATGCAGTTGGTCCAGTATGCCCCAACTATGGTTCTCCTTCTCGATATAACGAACTGAACACCCTTGCTCAGAATTATATCAATGAGATGGTAATCAAAGATACTCCAGATTCAGGTAAGCAAACCATGCTATGGCATTGCTTCTCTTCTCAAGTGAAACAGGATTCTGAAAGGTTCCTTTCAATCGTAAGACTGAACCTTTACTTGAAGAAGTTCCTTCGCCCGGTACTCAACAAGTATATCGAAGAACCAAACGTTTGGAGTACTTGGAAGAGAATCTGGTTGGAGGTTAAACCTACCTTGGATTCTTTGGTAGACGAAGATGCTATGACCGAGTATACCTGGATGGGTGACCAAGATGCAACTTCTTGGGATGACCTTTCGGTTAATAACGAAGCAGATGCTCGTCAGGGTAAGTACCGTGCTATCCTTAAGTATAAGGATGTAGTTCCTATGCAAGAGGTAACTATGGAGATTGTAATCGATGCAGCTTCTAAGGCAGTATCAATCGTAGAAACAAGTAATAACTTATAAACTCATAACACAATGGGAGCAAAAGTAAAAAACCCACGGAAGAAATTCTTGTGGAGCATCATGTTCCCCAAACACCCTATCAATACTTATCTATTCCAAAGTTGTACTTTGCCAGATATTGAAATTGACCAGGTTGCTCATGGGGACGTCAATAGAGACGTTAAAACTGCAGGTAGGGTTACTATAGGTAATCTTATTGTAGAGAAACTTATGACTACTGCAGGTTCAGACACATGGCTTCATGATTGGCTTTATGCTTGCCAAGACCACATAGTTGGTGGAGGTTTGGTACCAAGCCAATATTGGGAAACGGCTATTGTAAATGAACTTGCCGAAGATGGAGTCTCGGTTCTTAATACCCACGTCTTCGAAGAGGTATGGCCATGTAAGATTACCGGCTTAGACTTGGACAGAATGGCTTCAGAGAATACCATTGAGTCTATAGAGTTCTCAGTTGGTACTGCAGATAAATACTAATTCCTTAGTCTATTTTCACTAAGATTCGGTGGAGGGGTGGGATTCCTGTGATAGGAGCTCACCCCTTTCTTGTTGTTATACGGAGTACTATGAACATTTGTAAACATTAAATATATCAAATTATGGAATTTAGAACATTTAGATTTACCGGACCTTCTGGTTTCGAATATGAAATCAGAGAACAGAATGGTGCTGATGAAGATATTCTCAGTAACCTTTCAGACATGAAGACTTTGATGAACCTTACCAAGTTCATTGCAGCAATTGTAATTAGAACTACTGCTACCCCTAATGGGAAATTAACCGTAGATGATGCCCTTAACTTACCAGTCAATGACCGTTATGCTATTATCTTCAATTCTCGTATCTTCTCTTTGGGAGAGGAAGTAGAATTCGAATATGATTGGGGCAAAGATAATGGTGGTAAGATTACTTATGGCCAAGACCTCCATGAGTTCCTTTTCGATTACGGTACTACTCCAACTGTAGAGGATTTAAATCAGAAGCCAGATGCTATCCCTTATTATCCAGAGGGAGTTAGATTGGTAGACCATGAATACACTCTTTCATCTGGCAAGAGAATTAAATTCGATTGTATGACTGGTAAGGGAGAACAAGAGTTTATGAAGTTGCCTTTGGATAAACAAACTAAGAATGCTCCTCTTCTTTGCCGTAATCTTCACTTAGAGGTTGATGGTAGTTGGGAGAAGGTAGAAAACTTTACTCCGTTTACTGCAAAGGATATGGCTGAGATGAGAAAGCATATCTTATCTATGGACCCTATCTTCAAAGGTGAATCCCATATCACTAATCCAACCACCGGAGAAGAAAGAACTTATCCCATAGTTTGGGCACCGAATTTTTTCTACCTGACGGAAGAGTAATGTTAGAGAGTGATTTTGTTTATATCACCAGAGCCGAGATAGCCTTAGACTATTTCGGCTTTTTACGTCTTCCGTACCGAATAAGGAAAATATTCAAGGAAATGGCCGAGCAATATTATAAACAATTAAAGAAAAGAAAATAAATTATGAATACCAGTAGGAGTATAGTAGAGGTCGGTGTTGCCATGGTTTTAAAAGACCGATTCTCTCAAGAAGCTGGCAAGATATCTGGGTCATTCAGAACAATGATGAATGATATGAATACCTGGAATAGAGGTATACAGATGTCAGCTTCTAATACAATGGACTTCGGAATGCAGCTCGTAGGGGGAATGGCAAGGGCCTATAAATACTCTGCGGGTGTTCAGAATGAAGTTTGGACTGCTTCGAAAATTGCTGGTGCTACCATTGCAGAACAAAGGGAGATGTTACAATTGGCAAAGGATGTCAATGAGATAACTCCTCTTACGGCTTCGGATGTTGCATCAGGACAAAGATACCTGGCTATGGCGGGTAATAAATTCGATGCTATTAAAGAGATGATTGGGCCAGCATCTAAGCTGGCTTCAATCTTTACAATGCCAGTGGGACAGAAAGGTGGTGTAGCTGACTTGATGACTAATATCATGTCAATGTACCAAATCCCAATGGGGGAAGCCGCTAGAGTAACCGATGATTTATATACTGCAGTTACTAATGCAAATATATCTTTAACAGACTTAGCCCAGTCCATATCTTATGCAGGAGCAGATATGGCAACTGCTGGAGTAGACCTTCGGCAAACGGCTGCTGCTATTGGTGTATTGGGTGATATGGGTATACAGGGTTCTATGGCAGGTACCTCACTGGCCAATATGATTCGTTACTTACAGCTCTCTCTTGTTAACCAAAAAAAGAAAGGCTATAACGCTTTAGCAGACTTGGGCTTAAGTCCCGATGAATTCTTCGATGCTCAGGGTAATCTTATAGACCTTTATACTATCTATCAGAAGTTTGCTAAGGCTGCAGTAGATTTACCTTCACGAATTGAAACACCAACTTTCTTCAATATCTTTGGAGTTCGTGGTAATCGTGGTATGCTCCCCGTACTTAGGGATATTGCTTCTGGTAGAGATAAGATGGGTAAGATACTTGCTACTTATGACCAAAACATTGGGGCAGTAAATCGACTCAATGAAGAACGTCTTAAAACTGATGCAGGTGTAATTGACCAATTCGAATCAAGTATAGAGAACTTAACAGTTACCGCAGGTGCAGCTTTGGGTAGAATCTTTACCCCAGTACTAAATGTGGGTAACTCTATAATCAAAGTAATTAATTCTATCTCAGAAACTTGGGTTGGAGGTTTTGGTCTTAGAGTAGGAGCTACTGCAGTAGTAGTAGGTACTATTGTTGCAGGATTTAATACTGTAAGAGGTATTATTAGGTCTGTTGGGTATTTACAGACTATTGCTACTGCTTCTACTGAAGGTATGTCTGCTGCAGCAATAAAAACTAATACTCAGTTTGCCATTATGGAAGCACACATGGTAAGGATGGTTAACCTTATGAGAACCATGGTTCAACTCCAAATGATGTCAAGCGGTATTGGTATGAATTCTGCTGGTAGATTTTATAACACTAAAACCGGAAGATATGTTAAGACACCAAATCCTGGAGTACCATTAGCAACTACTATGGCGGGTAATTTAGCTGGAGGGGCTTTAGCTGGAGCAGGTGCCCAAGTTGGTAGTCAAGTGGCTAGGCAAGGTGCTATAAAAGGTTTAACCTCTATAGGTGGTAGACTTATGGGATTACTCGGTGGACCCTGGGGATTAGCAATTACTGTAGGTCTTCCTTTATTAATTGAGGGTATTAGTTACCTTAGTAATTCAGTAGATAGGAATACTGAAGCTCAGAATAAAGAGAAAGAAGACCCAACTACCATTAGAGCCCAGAATGAAGAGAGATTTATTAATGCTGTTAGGTTAGCTATTAAAGAAGGTATGAGAGATTCTCGTATCAATATCTCAGTAGATGGTCAAGCAGTTGGAGATTATGCTCCAGGTTCTCAACAAGATTTTACTGGAGCTGCATTTGTAATGGGAATATAAAACTAAAACACTATGGCTAGAGTATTAAATAAAGCAGCAGGTAAGGTTGTTGAAAAGTACAATGACCTTACAAGAGATACAGCAGGTGTTCTTACGGGTCCATTAAATAAACTATGGAGAGCTCGGATATTACTCAATCGAACTCTTTCTACTCTTCCCAAAGATGATGCTCAAAAGGGTAAACTCTATACTCCCAATGGAGTAATCGGAGAAGCTCAAATATCGTCTAAGAACCCTATTCTAAACAAACAACTCCAGGCTAAATGGAGAATGGAATTACAATTCCCGAGATTAGAGGAGAATGAGGGAGTAGACCCAGCAAAGGGGAATAAGAATACTACTAATTACAGAAACTTCGAGGCTAAAGCAGATGTTATATATCAGAATGAGGTAAGGATATATAATATGACTGTTAACCCCACTCAATATATTACCCTACAGAATAGACCTCCGGAATTGGACTTCCGAGGAGAAACTACATGGGCCACCATTAAATCAATGGGTCGCAATGTACCAATGTATCACTTTACTGGAGCTGAAGACATTATTCAATTCAATGTGTCTTGGTACTGTAATGACCCAGAAAATCCAGAAGAGGTAATCAATAAATGTAGGTTATTAGAGGCATGGTCTAAATCTAATGGCTACCAGGCTGCTCCCCCAATTGTTAAGATTGAGTGGGGGGATTCTGGTATATTCGATAACCACAATTATATCCTTACCTCAGCAACTTATACTCTGAAGAACTTTCAGAACGGTTATCGAATAAGGATACCTGGAAAGCCAGCTACTTTTGGTAATGGTAGGTTATTGCCTGCAGCAGCAACTCAAGAATTGATTTTCAAGAGAGTAAGTGCATATAACTTATCCTATGGAGATTTTATAAATTCCGATTCACTTAAAAAGACAGGAGGTATTAAATATGATTGATGTTAACCAATATCTAAAGGGAGCTAGCCCATATAATAATGCCTATGCTCTGAAGTATAACGATGGGGATTATTCCTTAGAGGCTAAACCTCCAATAGTACCAGAATCCCCTAACGATATTCAACATACTGTTAAAGATGGGGAAACTCTGCAAAATATTGCTTTCAGGTATTATGGTGATTCTGGTAAGTGGTACATCATAGCTGAAGCTAATAAGATACTGAATCCTTTTAAGGAATTAGAAATGGGAACCCTAATAAGAATACCGACTTATGGCAGCTAAACAGAAACCCATATTGTATAAGGGAATGGGTCAACCTTATTTGGCCCTTTTCAATTTTGGAGGTATGCCTATAATGAATCCAATTACAGGTATACCCCTTGGAGCGTATATAAGTACCTGGAGTTATAGATATGATGAAGAAAAAGAAAACTTGGCTACCATTACTTTCGATACGGGTAATCCTGATACTGTAGATATTGCCGAGATTCAAGAGAACCAAAACATTTGTCTTCAATGGGGATATATATACCCTGATGGCCAATTTATATCGGGACCCATAAAAATAATTAAGGTAAGGGAATTCGAAGCCGTATTTGATTCTACAGGTACTCATGTAACTATTAAGTGCATTGATTCTTCGGGAGATTTAAGATATCAACCTGCTTATGTCCATTCGGATATGGAAGGCTATAAACTATCTACCTATTTAGACAATGGCTGTGGGAATGCTACTGGTGTAATCATAGAAATATTTCAGTAATGGAACAACAGATAATAAGTAATAAAGTATACGAGTCACTACAGGTACCCACAGAGAATACCCGTACTACTACTGGTAAAGTACTCTATGCTAACAAATACAGTGGAGTAGCTGAAGTAGCTATGCCAGAAGACTTGAAAGCTTTAATTGATAGTGACTTTGGATTGGTGGGCAAGAACGTCTTAGTTCAATTAGAACAGAAGATGAAAGGGTACACTAATGGGCCATGGTATGTAGATTCAAGAGATGGGATTATCTACATACATAATAGGAAATTCAACGAAGAACCTGTATGTACTTATACCTATCAAGGAGAGAATGGAGAAGTACTCAGGGTATCTTTTGCTACTCAGAAAATAACTAAAAGAGTTAAAGCAGTATTGGCTCCATCTCTAGACCCAGATAGTAAAGATTTATCGGTATTATCAACTAATATAAATGAGCCAGAGGATAAACCTCCATTAGCTTTAAGACCTCCTGTGGCTCAGGTAGATAACCTTATGGTGTCTAATATTACTGGCAATGGGTTTGAAGATTATAGAAGTCATCCTACTACTCCTACAGAGGTAATGGATGCTTGGGACACTCAGCTTCAGTATAACATGGAAAAAACTGCAGAATATAAAAAGCGGGTAGAGGAATATGAAGCAGTTGGTCCAGTAGGTGCTTATGAAGCAGGTAAGCAAAGAAAATTCGATGAAATGTCTACCGAAGAAGTACGAGCTACCATTAATCAAGCAGCTAATGAGTTACCTGACGATAAGAAGAATGCCCTTAAACAAGTGCTAAGAAATTCTAAGAATGGTAAAGAATTAGAAGCTAATCTTAAGAAATTATTAGAGTATGAAAGATACCTTTTCGAAGACGAAGATGGTATGGAGTTTATGGTAGAGGAATATGTAGACCCATTAGACTATGACCCAGAAGGCTATGCTTCTAAACAGGCCGGAGCAGGTATAGCTTCTGGTATCAATTTCCAAAGGGGAGTACTACCTGCATCAGAAAGAGGGTTCGAAGCTTTAAATAAAGACCCCTATACTGAAGTACTATCTGGTATGGAGATTGATACTAATAAACACTATGGCCAAGGTCAATATGGTAAGAAGGTTAAGGTAAGGCACATGAAAAGGGTAAATCTCAAGGTACCTCTTTATAAACTTTACCATAATTTATTTAGTAGATACGGTGGTGCCGATAAGTATGCTTGGGCAGCTAATGCTAATGCCAATGGTGGTTTAAAGCAAACTGAGAAAAGATTAGTATGTCAACTTCAGGTAGTGGGTAGACCTATGCTAGCAACTTCCCAAATAATCCGAATAGATAATGTAGGGAAACGTTGGTCAGGGCTTTGGTATATAAAACAATGTACTCATTCTATGGACGCTGGTCAAGGGTATATAACTAATATGGAATTAGTAAAGAATAATTCCAAGTCTGGTTCTGTAACTTCTAAAACTGATTTATCTACTCAAAATATCGTAGCTAATGATGCTAAAGCTAATGCTAAAACTACAAAGGGTCAAGATAAAAAAGCTTTAAGTACTTCTCAGAATCTTAATCTTAACTTTACTTATAATGAGAAGGTATATTACAATGAGCATTTCTTGAATGATAAGGGGGACATAATTGATATCAAGGGTCAAGCTGAGTTTATTCGAAAGAAGGCTTATTATACTGAAGTAAATGCTGATAATCCCCAAGCCTTGGCAGAGGGTATAGTGTTATCTACAGGTAATACAGTTACCTCTAAGGGTAAGTTAATTCCTGGTAAGATATCAGTTAAACAAATCCAAGTGCCTGAAGATTATGGGGTTAAGTTTAATTATATGGCCATAGCTAATCGAGTATACCGAAACATAGCTAAAAGGCATAAGCGAATTGCAAGTCAAATCCATGTAGAAAAATAAGGGTATGAGTTACGAAACAGCAAAGATAATAACCGACGAAGGCTTAGAGGGTCTTGGTCGGTATTACTCTGTTTATCGTGGCATTGTTATTGATAATAACGATGTAGAGAAACATATGAACAGAGTAAAGGTGTGTGTTCCAGAGGTAATGGGGGGAGTATTTGCTTGGGCATATCCTAAAGGACAACATGGTTCAATTAGTTCTGGTTTCAAATTCTTAGCCCCTAAAGTGGGAGATACGGTATTTGTTACTTTTGAATTTGGGGACCCAACTAAACCTCTCTGGGAATACCATGGTTGGGGAATGAGTCAAATACCTCAACCCTTGGATGGCCCCAATAAAATGGGGGTAGTTACTCCGGAAGGGAACCTAATAGTCATAGATGATGATAACGGAGAACTTAATTTACATTTCAATGGACCTGTAAATGTTCGTTCAGAGAAAGAAATAGTAATAAATGCCGATGGGGATATAAACATATCTTCTGGTGATTCCGTGATACTTAATACTGGAGAAAATGGTGGAGTAATCAATATTTTTCAATTAACCGAAAAATTAAACCAAACCATTAAAGAACTAGAACAACTTCGTAGTATGTTCAATTCTCATGTACACTCAGGTGTAACTACTGGACCAGGTTCTTCGGGTCCAACTTTAACTCAAGTAATTAAACCTTTCTCACAATTCGTTGTAGACGATTATGAGGATAAAACCTGCATACACTAATGGAAAAGAATTACTTTACAGACTTAGTTGGTATAGGTGTAACTTACCCTATCCAACTTACAACTAATGAAAAGGGTGAAAGAGGTTGGTACCCAGTAAATGGGGATTTTAAACTTATCAGAGATAATATAAGTTCGATATTATATTACATGATAGGCCAGAGATTTCGACAGGAAAACTTTGGTAGTAAACTATGGCAATGTATTGAGGAACCAAACTCACAAGCCCTAAGTTTTATAATTAAAGAGTTTTTAAAACAAGCCATAGGTGCTTGGGAACAAAGGATAACCTTCCAAAATATCACAGTTACTAGAGTTGATGCAAAAATACACATAGAAGTAACCTATGTAGTAAATGGAACAAATTCTAGTCAGTACCTCGATATCACCTATGACCGGTCGGATAATTCATTAAATACACAATAATATGGGAATCACAAATAAATGGCTTAACCCATACCAGAGGTCTTATCAACAGATTAAGGCCAAGCTGGTTGAATCCCTTATGGGACTCAAAGACCCTCAAGGTCAGAAACTCATAACGGATTATTCGGAGGGGAACATCTTAATTATCATCCTCTCATTATTTGCGGCAATTGCCGAAGTACTTCACTACTATGTAGATAACATGGCAAGGGAAACCTTTCTACCTACGGCAAGAAGGTATGATTCGGTAGTTAAACATGGAGCTTTGGTAGATTATCATGCTCGAGCAGCAATTGCTGCTACAGTAGATGTAATCTTATCCAGAAGCATTACTGGTAATTCCATTGGAGCTAAGTTAACTATACCCCAAGGTACTCTGTTTACAGATTCTAGTGGTAATTCCTGGTTATCTGCTAGAGACGTAACTTGGTATTCAAATGTAACTACTTGTAAAGTACCTATAGTTCAACACGAGAAGTATACTGCAAGTGCTTTAAATAATATGGTAATACCTACTGGAGATAGAGTTATAATTCATCTGGGTACTCTACCCAATGGTAAGTATTATGAACAAGGTTCTATGTCATTGCAGATAGGTGGGGAAACTTGGGTATTAGTAGATACATTTGCAAAATCCAAACCTACAGACAAACACTTTATGGTTTCAGTAGATGAATCTCTAAGCCCCTATATAATGTTTGGGGATGGTACCTTTGGTAAGAAGCCTGCAGCAGGAGCAAAAATAACCAATGTGGTATTCTACTTAACCAATGGTACTCAGGGTAATGTAAAGAGTAATACTATTACTTCTGTACCTTCAGTAATCTCTTCTTCAATTACTGATGCTACCGTAAGTAATGCTTACGATGCCGGAGGTGGTTCAAACTATGAAAACTTTACAATGCTCAAAGAACATATACCTTTGAGTGTAAAGACTTTGGGAGTAGCAATTACCAAAGAGGATTTCGAAAGTTTAGCTATGTTAGTTGATGGGGTAAACAAAGCTAAAGCCGATTATGAATGCGGTAGAAAGCTTACAGTATATATTAGCCCCGATGGTGGAGCTGTTGCTTCTTCTGAATTAATCAATAGGGTATACAATCTATTATCTCAAAGAGCTCCTATGACCACATGGTTAAAGGTTAAATCTGCAGGTAAGGTTCAGATTATTCTAGAGATGGATGTTACCGGTAAGAAGTCTTATAAGACTGCAGAGATACAAACTCAAATTCTTACAGCATTATACAATGCCTATTCTCCAGAGCAAGCTCAGATAGGTGGAAGCGTAAGGTTATCAGATATCTATGCCTTAATAGATAACTTATCAACAGTAGATTACCTTCACCTTACTAAGTTCTATATTAAACCTTGGCCTACTACCATCTATGGTAATAAGGAATTAAACCTGGGCCAGTTTAAATTAAACAAGGCAAAGGGTTCTATGACCTACTACATAACCTTCAATTCCTCAACTACCTTTACAGTACGTTCGGTATCAAATGGTTATGTAACTACTGGCTCAGTTGGTAGCTCTATCCAGATTATCGATAAAGCTAATGGTTTTGATTTCTCTTTGGACATTCAGAACAACAGCTATCAATCGGGCTATCGGTATTCTATTACGGTATCAGAACCTAACCATGATTATGAAGACCCCGGTTTTAACTTACCGGTATTCGAAAATGCTTCACAGTTAACATTAACAGTAAACGAAATAGTATAATGGTGAACCTTAAAAATCTAATCGATTTTTTACCATTCGAGTATAAGGACCAAGACACTTATAAGGTAAATGGTAAGGGCATCTTAGAAAGGTTTCTAGAAATTTGTGGAGAGCATTTTGAAGATTACATTACAAAGGATATTGAGAATATCTTAGACATTATTGATATAGATAAGGCTCCGGATATGTATCTCAATTTCCTTTGGCAATTCCTCGGAGAAATGCCCTTTGCTTATGGGAACACTATAGATGCACAGAAATGGGCAGAGTACTTTAATGGGTTCTACTCCGATGATAAACTCCAAGAGTTATCTAAGCTTTGGATAATACCAAAGGAGGGACCCTTTACTTTAACCAGTACTCAAGTAAGAAACATCCTGAAGTATTCGATATCTCTTTTTAAAATAAGAGGTACCTCTGAGTTCTTCGAAATAATGATGAGGCTGTATGGGTTAACCTGCGTAGTAACTGACCCTGCAAAGGCTGATAGTTATGATGGTTGGGTAAAAGGTAATCCGCACTTTGACCAGTATTACCATTATGACGATAAGTATACCTATGATAATACTTTCGATTGTTCTCAATGTATACCGGTAACCTTTAGACTTACCGGTCATGGATATACTTCGAACTCGGCAGCTTTCAGAAAATTTAGAGAAGCCGTAGAGGCTTTCTTTAAAAGATTCATACCCTATCATGTATCTTTCGATATTCAATATGGGTTTACCGTAAATGATGGGTATACAATTAAAGCTGAGTTAGTAAATCCGGACCAACCCAATCTTATTACTTCAGAGGTATATGAAGTACCGGTAAAGGTAACTGTAACTTCAGATTGGATAAATGCCGACCTAAGATATCAGATATCCAGTGATAATATAAATTGGGGTTACACTAAACACGAAAGTGGTTCCATTTTTAATATACCCAGAGCAGGTACTTATTATTTTAGAAGTGTGGGAGACCCTACTAAGGTAACTCAAATCACGGTTAATCAAGAATCTTATAATCGAGTATATTCTATTACTTGTGACCCTATTACTGGAAAGATAACTCCTACTAACCTAAAAGTAAGTACAGTAGTAAGGGCAAACGTATCCTATAAAGGTACCGTGAAAACCTGTAATGTACGATTATCCGGTACTGATATAGTGAAAGTCTCTGGCTCAACTTGGGAATTTTCAGAGCCTGGTACCTACATCTTTGAGATTGTAGAGTTCCCAGTAAAGCAAACTTCCTTTGTTGTAACTCGAGAAGAGATTACATATAAGGTAAGATGTACACCTTCTGAATTTAGAGTTGGGAATAAGCAAAGTATCAAGGATGCTACTACCACTCTTACCATCGAATCGAATTACCCAGAATCATTTACTGGTGAACTATATTGTAGGCTAATTGGTGATACTAAGTTGTTTAAGAACGGTGATAAGTTTACTGCTAATAGTTATGGTACTTATAAGTTTAAATGTACACTGGATAAAAGGGAAACCGATGAAGGTGTAGGTATATTCGAAGTAGTATCTGGTAAGACTGCAGTATATAGAATTACTGTTAGCCCACCAACAGTCACATTATCCAATGGCTCTGCAAAAGCTACAGTAAAGATACAACGTATTTCTGGTAATGGGGATGATTACAGAGTAAGGGTAATTGAAACTGGGGAAACCTTTAATGCTCAGAATGGTTATGTATATACTGCAAATAGGGCAGGGACTTATACCTTCCAGTCTGTAGCTTACCCTACTGCTAAGACTACTTTGGTAGTTAATAATTCTCCAGTAGTATATCAGAATAAATTAAAGATAGTACCTTCGGATGCTACAGACAGTCATTGGAAAGAACCCAACTGGGCATTACCAGAAGACCAGATAGATGATACTTATGCAGTATACCAATTACTGGATGAGAAGTCTGCTTGTAAGTTCCATCTTGAGGAAATGAAAAATGGGGTCAATGTAAGTGGTACTGCTACCTGTGATGAGAACGGGGAAACCTATAACCTTGATGAGGAAATTGTTCTTACCAAGGCTGGGACTTATACCTTTGTGGCAGATGATGGTTCTTCATTAAGATGTCAAGTAATACTGGAAGATTATCCTACAATCATCGAGATTTCTTGTACTCCCCCTTATGCAGAATTAAAGGGGAATGTTAAACAAGTATCTACTTTAATCAAGTGTACTTCTAATAAACCTGACTTCGATAGTCGAATAAGGGAAGTTGGTAAAGTAACTACTTATGACGCAGGTAGTGCTGGTTATGAATTTGTAACTGCACAAGCTGGTGAATATATCTTTGAATCTGTCGTAGATACTTCAAAGAGAACTAAGTTCACTGTAGTAGATGCAGACCTCTTAAGCGTTAGTCCTCAAAAGTTAGAATGGGAACATGATGACCTCTCAGAGAAAACATTTACCATTACAACTTACAGTAATCAATCTTGGCAAATAGTAGAACAATGATAAATTCAACAATCGATAGAATAACAGAGACCACAACTCAGTCTTTATTCAAGACATTCACTGTGGGTATATTGGGAGAGTGTACACAAATCTTGTATGATTTGAGATGGATGATAATTCTTGCAATAATTCTAATCCTATCAGATTTATGGTTTGGGTTATCGGCAAGTAGGTTACAGAAAATCGAAATTCGAAAATCTAGAGCTGGAAGAAGAACTCTAAACAAAATAGTAGATTATATCTGTTATGTTCTACTTGGTGCTGTACTTGGTAAAGCTATTGGGGAACCCTATGGGATGAACCCAATAGGGGTATCAATAACGGTTATGGTAATATGCTACTGTTTCGAAGTAGATAGTATATATGGACACATCTGTGAAATACATGGTATTAAGAAACGGTACAGTATATGGAGAATACTCTTTAAATTGTTAACCCTCAAGTTCAAGGATGTAGGTGAAGCATTTAAAGATATGTCAGAACAGAAAAATCAATTTAAAAATATTAAAAATACTAAGAACAATGAAGACGTACTTTAAGTATGAAGGTATTATTAAATCAAAGGAAGCAGCAGAAGCAATTGCTGCTCCTTCTGGTTTAGGACCATTCTGTGGATTTGGCTCAGCTACCATAAATGGTAACAAGTTAGTGGTATATCCTCAGGGAGTTGCTGGAAGTAAGTATGCCAATGTAATCAAGGATAGGATTATGGCAAGGTATATGGCAAAGGCTTCAGAAGATGGAGAATTGCCAGACGTGAACTTTGGATGTATTTCAAGAGATGGGTATGTATTTATATCCGATGAACAAACGATTACTATTGAGAACATCCAAGGTACCCAAGGTTCAACAGAAGAAGTATTACTCTTTGCAGTACATACTACTATTTCTGAACCAGTAGATAATCCAGTAGACTTTGTAGCTTATTGGAATGAATCCTCCGAAAGCTTCTACACCTTGTTTAAAAAGTCTCTGGATATTTATTATCCGATTGCCGAAAAGAATCGTACACCGGATATCATTAATAATGATGTATATTCTAATTACGATATGACCTATAGCAATCTTCTAGAGCTGGTAGAGAGTGCTTGCCCTTATTACTCTAATAATAAAACTTCGGTTGTTCTTATCGGAGTATATGGTAAGGGTACCGATGCAATGACCAAACGAAATGAGAACTTTGCTATCGTACCCTATCAGGGTAAGTTCCAAGAAATCCCTTATACTACTGCTGCCCAGAGTATGATGAAAGAATCAGTGAAAAGAGTAGAACAGATAAATTCAGGCTTTCCAGTAGTAGATGAATCGGGTACTAAGTTAAATATCAAGCAATACATTGATAGTCAAATTGAGGCTATCAGAAAAGAATTCTCTGAATCTCTGAGTACTGCTAACTTACCAATCGGTTCTATTATTCTTTGGGAAACCGATGTAATACCCGATGGTTGGGCAGAATATACTAAGGCAGCTGGTAGAATAGTTATTGGTTACCAAGCTGGAGGTGTTCAAATTGGGGATGAAGTAATGTTACAGAATGTTGGAGATTACTATACACCAACTAAGGGTAATTTCTTAATCTCTATTAAAGGTGATGACCTTCCTAAGCATAGGCATGCTCTTGGTGTATCTAAAGGTAAACAAGATAATGCCAATGACTGGGAGAACGTTCGTCCTCAATCTTTCTTTAATAGGGAGACAGGGTTGAATGGGGATTTCGGTAGAGGAACTCCTACCAAGGGTATTCAAGATGGTGCTATCGTAGTAAGCTGGAACCTATTAGGGGAAGCTTTCTTACAAGAAACTTCGGTAGAAACTTTGGATATTGAGAAATTGCCACCGACTATTACATTACGATATATCCAAAAAATATCATCATAAAGTTGTTATTAGTTATTTAGTAGTATTAAAACTCATGTATATTATTTGTATTGTTTAAGAGTAAACATTTGTTTACAATCTGTGTTTTGCGTAGTAAAAATTAATTGGGGGAGGGACGTTGGGAAACGCCCCTTTTCTTTTGTGTTAATACTTAAGTTCTTCTTTAGCTCGGTCTTCCCAATATTGTATATCTTGTCTAAGTTCTGATATATATCTCATAGATTCATTAGTCTTAGGCATTTCGAAAAATTCGATAAGCATTATATTAGTTATTCGAGTACTATTTTCAAGCCTTTCCTTGATAAAAGGGGGAGGAGTAATTAATACCTCAAACAAAAGATAGGCATCTGGAGAAAGCTTATCCTTCATATAAGTATACATCATATCAAGCATTTCTGATTTAGCTTTCTCTTCTTCGGTATCATCCTCTAATTCTTTATCATTATCGAATAAGTCATCGAGTTTAAAGAGGCTTTGATTATACTCTGCCTGTTCTCCGTATGCAGAACGAAGCAATTTATTTTTGAATGTACTAAGTGATGCAAGGATTCTTGCTTTAAGATGTTCTTCAGTACATTCACCATAGTATTTGTTGAAAACAAATAACATCTTATCCCAGAAATAAGATTGGATAATATCCGGTGTAAGATTAAACCGTTTATAATCAATCTGTCTGGTAAGGTTTCTAATTACTGGCTTACAAACTTTATAAAGTCTGTTGAAAGTAGCTTCATCATATTCTTGCATAGGTTTTAATCGATGAAGCTCTGAGCCGTTATTTCCTTTACTTTTTCCCATGTTTTTAAATATTCGTTATGCAAATATAAGTATTTTTTCTTATATAAAATAATAATATTAAATATTCGGGAGCTTAAGGTAGTGGATTAGTAGTTTCTAGATAGATGTCAACATACTTAGAACTATCTCGGTACTATCAAAATCTATTAGTTTATATAATATTGCAATATAGATATGAAGAAATTTAAAGACAACATCAAGTTCAGTTTTTCTCCTGAGTTTCAGTTCGAGATACTCAGGTTTGTTTTAAAAGATAAGGAAGGAGGATTAGTACTCAAAAGGATTAAATCCAATTATCTGGTTCTCATAGAACACTCCCTTATCTTCGAGGGTATATCAAAATATTTTAAGAAGCAAGGCAGAATGCCCTCCGAGAATATCTTAAAGGAAGTATTAAAAGAGTTACTAGAATCTAAAACCTATGTGGATTTGGTAACTAAAGATGATATACCCAATATCAATAAACTAATAAGTAATCTCTATCATATACCACTATCGGATTCTGATTACATAAAAGAAAAGATATATCAGTTCTCTACTTATGTTGAGATGAAGAACTTAAATGATTCTTTCGATTTGGATAACTTCGAACAATATGAAGAATATTCAAGGAAGATTGAAAAGGTACTTCAGAAAAGTAAACCTAAGAAAGAGGATGAACCCTTATATATGATTCGGGATATTACTGAGAGACAGTTTAGAAGACAATCAGAACCTTCAGTTATACCTTGCCCATTTAGGCAGTTGAATGAACTAACTAATGCAGGAGGTTATCCAGAGCATTCCGTTAATGTAATACTCGATAAACCCAAGGCAAAGAAAACCTTCTTTATGGTAAACCTTGCAAGAGGTTATCTCAGAATGAAGAAGTCAGTATTATATATTGATACAGAAAATGGCCAAGAACAAATCATGGACCGTTTCATTCAATCCAGTATTAATAAAACCAAGAAGGAATTATATTCTGGTGAATATGATAAACTTGAGGCAAAGCATTTAAGGAAACTTGCAAGGTTTGGAGTTGAATTAGTAGTTGAGCGTGTACCAGCAATGATTACTAATACCACTTATATAAGGGAAAAGATAATTCAATTTCGTAATCAAGGAATCGATATTAAAGTTCTTATGGTTGACTACGCTGGTAAGCTTGCATCAATAGCGGGTGATAGAGAAGATTTCGAAAGGATATCTAATGTATACGTAGACCTTCAGAATCTGGCAGAGGAATTACATTTAGACATTATATGGACTGCTCATCACATTACTCGTGAAGGTAAAAAGCATAGGCTTACTAGATATGACGAGAATGATATATCTGGTTCAATTGCCATTGTTCGTAATGCCCAGGTTATCATGGGTCTTAACTCTACTGAGCAAGAAGAAAAAGATAATATTCTTCGAGCTGAGATAGTAGTACAAAGGGATGGTCTTCCTTCCGGTAGAGCATTATTCAAATGCGATGTCGAAAGGCAAAGATGTACGGAATTTACAAGGGAACAACGTAAACAATATGATGAAGTGTATTCTGGAGTATTAGATTCTATGATGAAGAGTTCTAAAG